>Ga0310123_10000854_pt1 | contig 26692 bp, 17 predicted proteins | sample CB6_AW_1057_MG_FD_203505 | JGI IMG/M metagenome (GOLD analysis project Ga0310123, IMG submission 203505) | Marine microbial communities from Western Arctic Ocean, Canada - CB6_AW_1057 | ecosystem: Environmental > Aquatic > Marine > Oceanic | place: Canada: Western Arctic Ocean | collected... | reverse complement strand
TTCCGATCGGCGAATATTGCGAGTTGGCGCAGGCCGAGGGGGGGGGTGTTCCGTAATCTTTTCCCGGGAGTGCGGGAATTCCTGCAAACGAAATCTGGGAAAGACGAAAAAACAGTAAACCTGTCGACTCGATTAATTTTTTCACGAAGTGACGCACAGCGTGTCGATTAGGCACATTTCGAGCGAACCGAAAAAAATGATCTGATCTTCACGATTACGTCGGGCTATCCCACCAGGAGATACCACGATGGATCTCTTCTTGGCAATCATCCTGATGACTTTGATCATGCTTTGGACGATGATCTTGGGCATGAGGTTGGGTAAACAGGCATCGAGCAGTTCGCAGTTTGGCGTTCAGATGCTGGTTGTGGGGGTGTCCTGCTTCTATTTTCTGTTCCTGTGGAACCGTCCGTGTTTGACTCGCTGGTTGCCCCATGCGGCGCTGATCATTTTGGCTAACTGGCAGGCAGTGATCGGCAGTTTCTTCGCCGGCATGTATTTGTCCTCCGGAAGGATCGGTCGCAAGCGGAGACTCATTGTCGGACCAATGACGCTGGTGCTGGCAGGGTACTCCATCGTTGCGCCCGTGCTGGGCAATGCTCCGACCTGCATACCGGCGTCGTCAGCAAGTCCCTTGATAACTCAGACAACTCCCTATACCTGCTCGCCGGCGGCCGCCGCATCATTGCTGCGACTGCATGGGATCCCTGCGACTGAGTCGAAAATGGCGGATCTGTGTCTGACTCGGCGGGGGACCCACTGGATGGGGGTATATCGAGGCCTCAAATTGATGACCCAAAGGACTCCGTGGAAAGTTGTTGCCGAGTCCTTTAGCCGTAAGACGCTGTTGAGTCTCCACGAGGCACCCGCGTTGCTCTCAGTTGATATCGATACCGACCTCATCGCTGCGGGCTATGACCATGGTTTTCGCGGCAACACGGGGCATTCTGTGCTGGCTCTGGGGGCGGGCGGGGGCGACGATGTTATGGTGTTTGACCCTGCACCATCATACGGCATTGAGTGCTGGGATCGTGAGATTCTGTCATGGGTGTCTGAAGGTGTCATATTGCGTTTGGTACGGCGGGATGGCTCCAAACGTGACGCTGCTGTGAGCACGAGGATCCGTCGGGCAACTCTTCAGACCGATAAGTTCTCTTACATCAGCTGGAAGTTGAGAATGAAAACAGGGAGTCAGTGGAAGAGTCTAGAAACCGGCCGGCAGCCCATACTTGCGAGGGTCACTGGCTCCATGGAGTTTACCACTGAGTCCAGAAACTGACTGATTTACACCAGCGGTGGAGATCCGTTGCAGGCAGTGTCCTTTCTGCTGCAGCGACGCCCATACAGGCTTCTGGAATCCTGACTCCAGCATGAGCGCGTCCGGATACCATTGGTGATGAAATCGCGGAGCAGCCACGGCTGGTTGGGGTTTCATCCCGAATACCAGATGATTGAGCGTCACCTGCAGCGTTGCTGAAATAATTCGCGGGCCGCCCGACGCACCGCTGGCAAAAACGGCCCGGCCATCGCGCACTGCAATCGTAGGTGTCATACTGGACAAAGGTTTCTTACCGGGTTGAATTGCATTGGCTTCGCTCTGTAACAATCCGAACGCATTTGGTTCACCCGGTCGAGCAGAAAAGTCATCCATCTCATTGTTCAGCACGATTCCGTATTCCGGGACAACGACGAAACTTCCATATCGCAGATTGATTGTTTCGGTACAGGCGACAGCGTTGCCTTGAGCGTCGATGATGGAGATATGACTGGTCCCGGAATCATCTTTATTAAAGAAGCGGCCATAAACATTCATGTTACGGACCTGCGAGCGATCAATCTTCGCCGCTATATGATTGGCATAATCCTGACTGAGCAGCTGCTTCACCGGAACAGTCACAAAGTCTGTATCCCCGAGGAATCTGGACCGGTCTGCAAACGCGTGCTTCATTGCTTCAGCAACGATATGGATATAACCAGCGCTGTTATGGCCGAGGGCATTAAGGGATGAGCTGGACTGATCTTCCCATCGCCCAAGCGTTTGCAGTGTCTGGATTAGGGCAATTCCGCCGCTCGACGGCGGGGGCATGGAATAGATTGTACTGTTACGAAACCTGCCATGGACCGGCTTACGGATTTTGGGTGCAAATGAAGACAGATCTTCAGCGGAGAGGATGCCGTTGTGCTGCTCCACCTGTCGTATAACTGCGTTCGCAACTTCACCGCGGTAAAAGGCATTCCGACCGTGGCTCGCGATGAGCTGCAGGAGTTCCAGTTGCGGTGAGTGGAAGCGGTCGCCCGGTTTCCATGGCACCCCGCGATTGAGATACAGTCGGACCAGTGGTGCAAAATTTTCTTTGTATTTCCCATATTCATCGACCGTTTTCAGAATCATCTGCTGCACCTGTCTGTCGTGTGCATCGATCTCAACGCCATCTTTTGCCAGACGAATCGCTGGTGCGAGGAGTGTCTTCAGCGGGAGGGTGCCGTGACGGTCTGCGGCAAAGCACAAACCAGCGACGGTGCCGGGAATGCCGATTGCGCGTCCACCACGCACGCTGTCCGGTTCCGCACCGGTACCCGCCGGTTCAATGAACATGTCGCGGGTGGCAGCGGCCGGTGCGATTTCCCGGTAGTCCAGTGCGGTCGCCTGTTGCGTCTCTACGTTCCAGATGACCATGAAGCCACCACCGCCAATTCCACAGCTGGCAGGGCGCACGACTGACAGCGCAAACGATGAAGCAACAGCGGCATCGACAACATTCCCACCCAGCTTCAAAACCATCAGCCCCGCTTCACTCGCCGCCACATGATCCGTTGCCACGACAGCGTGTGCATATACGTCGTTGGCCTCCACACGCACGATCATGCAGATCAGAATGGCGATCTCTGCCAGAGCGAAACCACAGTGTAATCGGGTGTCGTGGCGCAACGATGCCTGCAGCAGACGAATCACACGCGAATTAAATCCGACGCGGGAACGGAAGTACAACGTCCGCTCTGTCGTGTCCGGCTGTCGGCCTGCACGCACCTGCAACAGGCCTTCATACTGCCGGCATGCGTACTCGTCTGCGGACACCATTTCTCCAGTTTTCCTGCTTGATCGGTTCCATCCGGATATTCCGGAACCGAATTCGATTGCCGTGATCCCGAAGATAGATCGGACTGTATTCCGGACCCTCACCCGGAGGGCTTGCCGTGGTCGCATGGCTCCGGTCCTGCCTGTCATGAATCTTCACACCGTTATGCCGGACTGTGATCCAAGGTTCCCTGTATCTCCTTGTGTCTTTTGCCATCCCTGGTTTCGAGTTTGCAGACAGCTTCTGTAAACTTGCCGGAACCTTGGATCTCCGTCTGATTTGCACTGTTCCAGCCACCGCCACGGAGATCGTCCTGGTATCCGACGGAACGGAACCTGCCACTGCCGTCCGGAATGACCTGCCGTCCAGACTTCACGTCGTGGTCACTGGCGTTGATCGTACCGGAACACTTACCCTGGACCATGATGTCCGCAACTGTTTTTTTGATGTGCAGTGTCCCTGTTTTCTTTTCCCAGTCGTCACATGTTGTGGCAAGCAGAAAAACGGAACGCCACCAGAAGGTTGGTCTCATTGATAGCTTGATTCGATGTTGAGAAGTGTGGGTAGTTTTTGATCAGAGTCTCTGTGGCTTCACAGTCAATCATGAAGGACCTGGTGGCTTGAATCCATCTAAGGTTGCACAGAATCGCCCCATACTCTTGTGTCAGCGGTTCCCACTGGATGGAGAGTGACCACAAATATTCCATCTGTTCAGGTAATGACGGGATGATGGTGCAGTCGTTAACGTCGCCTAAGCGGCAACGAGGAAGCGGCTTTTTCAACATCGGCCGCATAGTCATGGCCCAGCAGGGCAGCCACAGTTGCAGCGATCTGTGCCTGTGTGAAATTGCCGGCCACATCAGTGCTGGAGTCGACCGTTGGACTCAGCACGGCCGCCCAGATTCGGTCAGAGCCTTCCACATTGTCGCCATGGCTGCGCCAGCTGATCCGGTCATCACCTCGGCCGTGGTCCGTGGTCATGACCAATGCCGTATGGTCGCGATATTCCGACATTGACTGAGCTGTGTCCCACAGTCGACGAATGTAATCGTCACCACGTCTGGCAGCATCGAGATACAGGTCGTAGCGTGCCGCATGAGCCCAGTCGTCGGTTTCGCCCAGGGACACATAGAGGACCTTCGGTTTCTTTGAACGCAGGAACTGATCGGCGCCGGAAAATGTGAAGACATCATAGCGGACACCAGCCCAGTACCGAGGAATCTCATCAGCCAGTGTGTCCAGGTAAGCAGTCTCCGGAGAGTTCGGGGCCAGCCTTGCCAGCGGGCTCCATCCAGCGTTTACCGGGATGCCACTGCGTTTCGTATTGATGATCCACGGGAAGACCTCCCAGCTGGCAAATGCCGTCATACGACCCTGATAAGCCTGTCGGACATGCAGCCACTCCAGGACCGTGACATTGGGGTTGTTGGTTTTCTCATTGGAGTTGATGCGCGGGTCGGGAAACCCGCAGAGTAGTTCGCTGTATCCCGGATATGAAAAGTTCATTCCATTCGTAACACGGATGTGCGATTCGGCTTCCTGATCTCCAAATACCACGCCCTGCTCTGCCACCACGTTCCAGAAGAAAGGCATCAGTCGGGCTCGGCGTTCTTCGGCTGTGTCAGCGGCGTAGAGTCGATTGATCCCCACTACGTCATTTGTTCCGTTCGCTTTGTCACCCAGTATCGTTTCATCCAGACCGCCAAACAGCTCCTGCCAGCGCAAGCCGTCCATTGTGACGAGTATGACGTTGCCAACTGGATCCAAAGCGGAGCACCGGCTACCGCTCAGGAGTACTGCACCGAACCAAACCCAGAGGCAACAAAACAAAAGCAAATGAGGCACAGCTTCGTCCTTAAACCGTCATCGGATGTGGCAATCCATGTAAATCTGAACAGGTGTGAGCCACTTGAGTGGGACATTGAGGTGTCCGGCGCAAGCCGGGGCAAAGACTGAAATTGTGGATCTAGAACCTTGAAATTTGAATTGAAACGCGCTGGGATTCTCAGTATTGTGCGCTGCGTTCTGCCCACACTGGACGGATATTCATCGGAGTCGGCCAAACTCAGTGATTGTGGTACGTGTTCTTCGGGAAAGAGCTTAGGTTATGAGTACGCTCAAGAAAAACAAACGTCTCAAGCGAGCGAAGCGGCTTGAACTCTACGGCGATCTGACGCCAAGAAGAGGAAACAGACTGAGCCAGCGTGGCAAACCCAAATATCTGGGGGGTAACGGCCGCAAAACCACCGGAATCACCGCGCGCAAATTCAAACGCAACGTGCAAAGGATTCGCGTCGTCGAAGACGGCCAGGTTGTGCGTCGTCGGGTGCCCGTGAGTCTCATTCGATCGGGACAGATCGAAAAACCACTGGTCACGGACCCATTCGCTCTGCCGAGGGACTAAGTTGTCCGTAGTTTTCTGAAGGGACGTCCCAGGATACGAATGCAGGAACGTCGGAAGCCAATATAACCGAAGCTGATTGTCAATACACAGTATAAGGCAATCAGAACTGGACAAGCGCCGTGTTCCAGCATTTTTGGTGTGTCGAGGTAGCGACCACCAGAAACCCAGCCCAGAGCGAGATAGGTACCGTTTGCCAGCACACAAAAGTGGGCGATGAACCAGAGCCAGTTACGCTGGACGCACAGTGCGATAGTCACCGGAGCAAACACACCCAGAATCGGACCGCACCACAATGTGGCCAACGGCCACGGATCTGGATCAAATAGACTGTACGGCAGGTGCCATGGCAGCAGGTCAGTGTTTTTCAAGGTGCCCCCGCAGCAGCAACCGCCCATTATATGTCCCGTTTCGTGGGTGAAGGTCATCACGCACCACGACACCGTCAGCAGGATCACGAAATGGAGGATGCGGCGCACCATTTGGTGAAGTCTCCAGTGTTAATTGAGTGCGTCGAGCTGACGAACGGTCAACAGCACCACCATGTGTTGCTCAGTGATCTTAATGTCTTGGGCTGAGGGCGGACCTTGACTCAGGACGGCGTGCGATCTGCGCATCGGCCGCCGATTGCACAACATCTTGATCAGGCAATGATTCCGCGAGCTGGAGGATATCTTCGCAGAGTTCAGCGAGTCCTGTTACAGGCCTTTCGTATCTGCAAACCATTTTGACACAAGTTGTTCTTGCTGGTGGTTCTATTTAGTGCATGGTCGGTCGGGTTACTACAGCGGCGATGTCTCAGAAGCGACGGAGTACAGCTGCTGGTCCGGCACGGGGCTCGCTGAGTCACGCACCGATTCAGCTCTGTTATGCCACAGGTGGTGTCTTTTAGGGCCAGTCTGGAACCTCGGTGTTCCGGAATTTTTGTCATTCGTACCTCGAGTGGATCCATGTCTCGATTCCGGGTTCGTCGAGTGTTGATCAGCACCCGCAGATGGCTGCCTCGCGGCGGTGTCAGTCTTGTGGTGAGTATTCCCTTGCTGTCGATCATTGTTTCCACTGAAGACTCACGATTAGCACGACTGAACTGTGTGAGTTCGGCCATCAGCTGCCGAAACTGTACTTGAAATCCCGGTGCACGGTTCCAGACATCCAGGTTGTATTCAAAGAACGACAGTGTTTCTGCACCGGAGAGCATTGTCTGGTAGGCCATCACCCGTAGTTCATCAATCTCCGGCAGCTTGTTTTTTGGAGGCAATACCCAGGCCTGCAGAATTACAACAAGTGGTCGCCTGACACCGGCAATCTCCATGAGTCTGCGGCTGCGCTGAATCATAAAGAAAACATCGTCAAGCGGAGCTTCGTAAAGATCCGGATACGGCATAATTCGCATGACGTCGGCGGCCTGGTAGAGGTGAGAAAATTTTTCGTAGTGTTGATCTGTCCATGTTGCCATCGGACCCCAGTGTGAAATCTCCAGACGAGTCGTCGGAAACTGTTCACGAAAGACTGGTTCCAGAACACTGTACAATTCCTCGTAGAAGGTAAACGGGGTCTCGGGTGCGTTGCGTCCCGGCTCATCCATGATGCTAAAGCCGATGAGTTTCTTTGGGGCAACATTGCGAGCCCGAGCTATGCCGGCGTCAATGTCTTTGTCACTTGTGTTGAGTGTCCACCAGTTAGCCAGCACAACATTCAGGCCGGCATCGGTGGCCGCATGATGAAGGTTGGGCCAGTCGAGAACGACCTGTGTGAATCCCATTGACTTGAGGTCGTGCAGAGCTCCTTCCGAATGTGGATCATACATTTCAAACTGTTGCGTTACCTTGGTATGAACAGGCCGCTGGATGTACCTCGCATTACTGACGAGTCGCCGTTCTTCCGGATCTGTTGACAGATGAGGATCCGGTGCGTTGAGGGCCGATTCCTGGCTACGTGCACATGGTGGTCCCGCAATTACGACGCAAACCAGAACGCATACGTACGGAACGACTGCTGCAACGGAGAAACACATTGAACATCCTTAAGTTCGTGGCAGCATCCAGGTCATCTGATTTGAACAGGGTGCGAAGTTATGGGACTCTCACAGAGGCTGTCACGGCCGGCCCGGTGCGGAAGGACTCTCATTTTACTGATGATGGCAATGTAGAGTGCAGCATGAAACTGCATGTTGAATTGATTTGATTCAACGCATCTGATTTATCCGATCAGTATTGACACCGGACCCGATCAGGAATGAGTGACAAGTATGGCTCCATCATTGAGCTCGTGAAGACAGATCAGTGGATCGGGGACACAGTATCAGGACTGTTACGTGATGTTTCAGACGGAGAATGGATCTTCCGGTGTATCGACGAAATATACGTCGTGCAGATTGCTGAACAGGTCATGAACCAAATCTGTCAGTTTGTGGCTGAGATCGAGGACCTCACTGGGACTGGAGTGCTGTTTTTTCGCCGTAAAGTGCTGTTCAACAAATTCAACCTGCGCGAGAACAGCCGTATCGTTAATCGCTTCGGACAGGTGTTCCTGGACCGCAGAAATCTTTCAGTGTTCTGGGCTTATCAAGTCCTGTGTGCCGGGACCCTGAGAGCCATTTTCGACGCGTTCCCGGACCGACACTTCGTTGCCAGAGAGATGGATTAATTCCTGAGATGCTCATCCGCGGCAGAGGATTTCACCACACCGCATTTTTTGCGCCGCTATGTCTCAGATGTGACCCACAGGATGTTGAAAATGACATCGCCGACTCCTCCTTGCGCCGTGCCGCACAACGAGACCAGGTATATAAACGGATTCCAATCACGTAGTCTGATAGAACTTGAAGGAGACAATCCGTGACCAGTTACCGGCAAATATTTTTCTGTCTCGTCATCGGGATGCTCCTGGAATTACCGGGGGTGACTGGTGAACTGCAATACGAGAACCTGGATGTCGTGATCGACGACGAGGTCATCATCGCGCCGCGAAGCGTCCCGGTCGATGTGGCCAACATGATGGTCGGTCCGGACGGGACCGTCTGGATCAACACCACGACAACGGCCCCTGGGCTGTTCAAGAGCAGTGACCAGGGTAAATCCTGGACTGCCGTGCCCGTGCACCTCGTTGATGTACCGTCTCCCCAGCACATCGCCGGATTTAAAGTAACCCGTGACGGACGGTTGTGGATCGTCCATCAGGCGCCGCCAAAAGCCGGGGGACATCTCTATTCTCTGGACGCATTTGTCTCGGTCTCAGAAGATCTGGGCAAGTCGTGGCAGACCACCAGACTGAATTTCCCCAGCTTCGCCCCCACGGCTCCCAGCGACCCGTACACCATGATCGAAATTGCCTGGTGCCATCCGAATTTTGTCGAAAGACCTGACGGAACCGTGATGTTTTCAGCCAGTATGCGCTACGAGGATTGGAGCGACTATCAGCAGGCAGATCAAACGCGCCCGGGAATCCGAGACATTATGATCCGCACGACCGATGGTGGCCGCAGCTGGGGTGATCCGACCATTGTGCACCAACACGCTACCGAAACCGCCTACGCGGTTGACCCGCAGAACCCCGACCACATCCTGGCAGCAACGCGAATTCAGCGCAAAACATTACCTGGCGAAGATCCCACGGAGGTACTCCAAAAGACCGGGGTTCCCTATCCACCAAAACCGGAGAGCTACGTCTACAAGAACGGTCTGCTGCTGGAATCTACCGACGGCGGACGGACCTTCCAGGAGGTACCGGGAAGCTTGCTGGGGTTTGGAAGTTACCGGTTCACTATGCTGTGGACCCCAAAGAACATGGTGGTGCTGGTCAGTCTGGGCGGTCAGGAACCTGGAGAGAAATTCTTCGACAACGATCACGTTTGCCGCATCAGTCTCGACGGCGGTTGCACCTGGGCCGATGGCAGCGCCAGCGGCACCTCCCAGTTAAACCGAGCTCAGGAATTTTCTCTGGTCCCTGCCTACCGGGATGTGGGAAAAGCGGACCATTACAGTGCGGCCGTGGCTGCCACCGTTCAACTTTCTTCCAACCATTTCCTTACGCTTTGCAAGTACAAGCGGGACAAAATTCTCAAAGGCCGATTCTGGCACCTGGAAAACCGGCCCTGAAACCGGACAAGGAAAACGAATGAAACCCATCTGTTGTGGAGAAGCGTTTCTCGTTGCGGTCCTGGTCGTGGCCGGTTCATCGTTCGTGAAAGCTGACAGCAACCAGTGGACCATTCAAGGTTCTTATGCCATCACCCCGACGCCACCGCTGCGGATCGGAAATCAACGGCAACTGTTGATGGACGATTACGTGGTGGAAGACCGCCGTGCGTGTCGCCGAACGGTCCATTCCCCCCGAAAACATATGGCGAATCCATTGTTATCCACCGGTCCGGACGGACTTTGTCCCGACCGAAGTTTCAATTATGCCAGTGTCGATCACGACCACGAGAACGGAATGTATCGTGTCTGGATTTCGTCCTCGGTGCAAATCAACCAGCCAACCCCGCCCGGATTTTACTGGCTGACTCGGGGCCGGTACTATGAGTCAATCGACGGCATCCAGTGGCGCGCTCCGGCACTAAACCTGGTTGAGGTCGACGGGACAAAGGCCAACAACGTTTTTGTCGGCGGAACAGAAGTCACGTACGACAGCGTGGGAGTCAGCCGTACTCCCTTGAAATGGCGCCATCGCGGCCGTTACATGATGGTTTGTCACCAGGGCCCCGCCGGTCGAGACCCGCATCCCGAACTGGTAGCTGGTGGCCAGGAGTTACGACTCTCCTTCAGCGACGACGGCATCCATTGGAGGGATCAGAAAGAGAATCCAATTTTCCGGGGACAAAGCGATACGGCCAACAACGTTTGTTACCACCTGGAACGTGACGTGATGATGTACTATCGCCGCCCACCGATCAATGCAGGTGAAATTCGTCGCATCGCCTACTCAGAGAGTTCCGACCTGGTCCACTGGAGCCAACCCGAACATGTTCTGATCCCTGACGAACTGGACCCGTACTCTTTCTATTGTATGCCCGTCGTGAAATATCAGGGGGTTTACTTCGGTTTTTTGCACATGTTCTACATTCGGCCACCACTGGTTCGCAGTGGCAAGAATGAAAAATACATGAAATTGGACGTGCAACTTGCCTGGAGCCGGGATGGAAAACACTGGGAACGTCATCCAGAGCGACCTCTGTTCCTGGAAACAGGACCTCAAGGCTCCTATGACCAGGGGATGATTTATGCCGCAAAAGGACTGATAGAACAGGACGATCAGATCGGCATTTACTATACCGGGCACGAGAATTTGCACATTTCGACCATGTCCGGCGAGAGCCATCTTTGTTTGGCCAACCTGCGCCGCGACGGCTTCGTTTCTTTAGATGCGCCCGAAGATGGGAACATGCTGACCAAACCGATCGAGTGCCCTGGTGGAAATTTGCACATCAATGCCCGAACCAGAGACGCTGGTTCTGTCAGTGTTGCTGTACGTCGTGGAGACGGTCAGTTCGACGGGGCCAGATTACCCCACTGGAATCACCAACAATGCCGGCCCTTTCAGGGTGATGTCATTGATCACGCGCTGGAATGGAACAGCCAGGCCGACATGACGGCATTGCAGGGCCAGGCGATCCGCCTGGAGTTCAACCTCAAACAAGCAGAACTCTTTTCTTTCTGGTTTGAGTGAAGTCGAATCTGCTGTTGCGTTTCGCGCAAGCTGAAACGAATCGCTGGGGCATTCGGCGCCTGTGTGCTGTCGACTCGATCGGCTTGTACATGATTCCTGTCAGGAATCTGGTGTCATCTCCAGTGAAAATCTAAAAATTAACGGCGTTTCCGGCAGAGACAGCAACCGGAGTTTGGTCAGGATGTTTATTACTGCTTGTTTACCCCAATTGGTCCCCCTGGACATCGTGGATACGGCCCAAACTAATCACCGTTTCACGGCACAGCCCGGGTGTATGGTCTGACGGTGATATACCGTGAATAATACGGATGCGATTGAGCCGTGTGCGGGAACTCCCTGTTTTTGGCGGGATTCGTGTGTTAAATTACAGTCAGCGGGCCTGCGGTCCTGACAATGCATTGTGATTGATTCAAATACTGTCGCTGAGTTTCCACAGAGTCCCGGCGACGTATTGCGCCACGGTCCGCCGGAGAATTCGAATGCTTGATATTGGCGAGTTTCAGGCTGGAACGTGCAGCGGTCTCACGCGTCGATCGTTTTTGAGGATCGGCAGTTCCGTGCCGATGGCATTGTCTCTTTCGGGAGCGGCTGCACAGGTCAGGGCCACCGAGGCGGTGAAGGCCAAATCGGTCATTTTCATGTTTCTTTGGGGTGCACCAAGCCACTTGGATACCTTTGATCCGAAACCAAATTCCCCCGCGGAATACCGGGGACCATTCGCAAATATCCCCACACGAACGCCGGGCGTTCACTTCACAGAATTACTCCCTCGCACCGCGATGCGCAGTGATCTTTTCACACTTGTTCGTACGAACGTCGGGATTGGTACGTCAGCCGGACATCCGGACGGAGGAACGGTCGCGCTGACTGGTTTCGAGGAAATACCGGCACCCGTGCAACAGCCGACATTTGGTTCCATTATTGCAAAGCATCGAGGTTCCGGCGGACACCTGCCAGGATTCTTCTCACTGGCAAACAGTAAGCTGACGGCAGGAGGTGAGTTTATTAAGGGGGACGGTGGTGGCAATCTTACTAGAGCCTATGACCCGTTCATGGTTGGCTGTTCGCAAAACGGCGTGGTCGATATACCTGCGATGAAACTTCTGAAAGGCCTCAGTCCCCGGCAGATCACAGATCGCAAAACGCTGCTGGCACAACTGGACGCTGACCGATCGTTGATTGACAACACAGCCGTCGGTGACTGGAGGCGCAGCTACGGGGCTGCCTATGATCTGCTGATGGATCCAGAAGCTCGCGGCGCGCTCGATCTCACACGCGAATCCGACTCGACCCGAGCCAGGTACGGACAGTCAGAATTCGGTCAAAGCGCGTTACTTGCCCGACGGCTGGCCGAAGCGAAAGTACCCTACATCCAGCTCAACTACAGTCGTGACGTTGATGCATTCAACCCGGGTTTTGAAATCGGCTGGGATACCCATATCTACAACTTTGAGTTGCTGCAGGATCAACTTTGCCCGAATTTTGACCGCGCGTTTTCTGCCCTACTGGATGATCTCGACAGTCGAGGTCTGCTGGAAGAGACACTCTTGGTTTGCAAAGGCGAATTCGGTCGAACGCCCAAAATCAGCAATCGTGCTGCTCGTGATCACTGGACAAGATGTTACTTTTCGTTGTGGGCTGGTGCCGGCATCGAACCTGGACGTGTGATCGGTGAAAGTGACCGACTGGGAGAAGAACCTCGGTCGGGTCCGGTTGTCACAGCCCTCGATGTTGGCGCCACAATTGCTCAACTCGCCGGCGTGGACACTCAGGCACGAGCTGAAATGAATGTCCTCGAAGGGGGTACCGTAATTGATGAGCTTTTCTGATCGAGTGTGTTTGCGCCCAGTTGCTGTGCCTGTTTTTGTTTTTATTTTGGCGTTGCCAGCTATTGCTGACCCTGTCCGACTCACCAGCGATGGCATTCTCAAGATGAGTCCGGTGTTCTCAAAAAGGGGCACCGAATTAATTTACGCTGTACTGGAAAATCCGGGGCGCTTTCGCCTGATAAGAATGAATCTGGCGGATCGCACGACAGAGTCACTTCGCAAAGATGCTTCGACCGCCGAATTTGAACCCGCCTGTTCCCCTGATGGACGCTACTGTGCGTTTGTTCGTCAACGTGGAGTTCTCAGTTTGTCGGTGGCCATTCTGGACCGACAGACGAATTCACTCATGGAAGTAATGCCGCCTTCCGGGTTTGCAGGAATGCGCAGCCCTGCTATTTCTTCCGATAACTCTCGTGTCCTGTATTCATTTGCTGATGGCGGACAACAAAATATCTATTCGACGAATCTCCAGGCCGAGGATCCGCAGAAACTGACGGAAAGTGTCGGGATTAACAACTGGCCCTGCTTTTCACCGGATGGAAAGTGGATTGTCTTCGGCTCGTCGCGAGATGGAAATTTTGAGATCTATGTAATGAAGAGCGACGGATCAGAAGCAAAACGGATGACTCACAGTCCGTTTCAGGATATTCGACCCCGTTTTTCACCTGACGGACAGCGTATCGTGTTTGTCAGCCATCGTGACGGCAACAGTGAAATCTACGTAATCAATGTCGACGGGACCGGATTGACCCGCATCACGAACCATGCCGAGCGTGACGACTACCCGGAATGGCACTCTGACGGCAAGCGGCTGGTGATTGTCTCAGAGCGAAATGGCCAGCACGATTTATATTTGATGGACGTTCCGTGAATCGTGGCCAGTCGTTTTACCTTCTTCCGAAGGCGACGACTTCAACCCGCAAATTCTCGCTGTCTGGTTCAGTGAAAAACAGACAGCGGGTCAGGATGACACAGGTTTTAACGTGGCGACGGCAAAAAAACGCCCGGGTTTTTGTCAGCGCTTCGAGTCAGGGCGATGCAAAAAAGGAGACAACAGCGTCGGTTTGGTCAAGGGCCCAGATACGCACTTCTCCATCATAGCCACCGGACGCGATTCGGACTGTGGCCGCATGAAAATCGACACTCAGGGGCCAATCCGAATGGCCTTTGAACTGCTGGACCTCCTTGTTTTCCTTTACGTCAAACTGTCTGACTGTGCCGTCTGCGGAGACAGCAATAACGTACTCTCCGGCGACCGCCAGCTGAAAGACTTCGTCGCCGAACGCCATCTCGGCAGACTTCGCCCCGTCAGCAATCTTCCAGCGATGGATTTTATTATCGCTCCCGGACGAGTACACCTCTTCCCCGCCGGGATGAAAGGCCACGCCTCTGACAGGCTTGCCGTGGCCAGCGTAGGTGAGTTTGAGCTCACCCGTCTCTGCATCAAACAGCTTACAAGTCTTATCCCGGCTGCCGGTCACCAGTCTGCTGCCATCAGCACTCCAGCCAACGCAGGTCACCCAATCCGAATGACTGGCGATCGTGAGTTGCTCTTCACCGTTCGCCACGTTGTAGATCGTAAGACCGCTATCCACGGTGGTGGCAGCGATGCGGGATCCGTCAGGGCTGAATCGGACAGCCAAGACGAGATCTCCGGAGGTGCCAATCACCTGTTTGAGTTGTCCTGCAGCGACGTCAACGAGTCGCACAGAACCGCTGCGGCCCGGTAAGCCATCACCAACGACCAACCATGCACCGTCAGGAGAAAGGTCCAACCCCTGTGTACGCTGTCCGATGTTTCTGATGCGTTGTGACAACGTTCCGTCAGCGGTATTCCAAACCGTGATTTCATGGTATCCACCGGCGTACAGTCGCGTTCCATCGTGGTTAAACTGGAGCGCCGTAACGGGAAGTCGGTGTTCGTAGGTGTCCGGCGGGTCAGGCTGAACGGACAGTGACACGATGTCCGAGAGACTCGCCTGAGGATTGTCACCGTCGTACTTTGCTCCTTCGTCGATCCATCGCCTTAACAGTTCGACCTGATGCGGCGACAGTGCGTCACGCTCCAAAGGCATCCGTTCCTCGACGTCATCCGAAAGAATCCTGCGAAACGCTTCGCTTTCGTCGAGACTGCCGGCGAGAAACCCGACAGACCCGGAATCACCTTCGCCCACGGCCAGTTCGAAAGTGTCAACTCGATAACTCCCTTCAGCTTTCTTTGCTCCGTGACAGCCCTGGCAGTTTTCCAGCAGTAACGGAGCAATACTGGCTGAAAAACTCACCGGTTCTGCCAGTATGTCAGCTAGCGGCGCCAGCGAAACGACAATTCCACACAGAATCAGACGCAAGTCTGCAGACATTATGATTCTCACACTAAGCCCCTTCCAGCCAGTGGTTCAACGGCCTTTGAATCCGGCTCGCCCGGGTGGTACACACAGAGTTGATCCGTGTCAGCCTGCACTGGTATATCAAAACCCGCGTTTCCATTTAGCGTCGCGGTCGGTCATCCTCCACATCAAATAAACCCGTCAGGGCAACCGCTTTGCTAGTGATTAAACAGGAACTCGTTGCGATTGAGCAGAACCCAGCAGATATCTTCGATTCCCATGATGCGAATATCTTCCGGGGACAAAACGGAAGCCTGCAACTTGGTGACACTCGACTCCGCATCCGTCAGGACTTTCTGGTCTTCTTCGACGAGCTCTTTCATCAACTGCTCGTCTGTTACGAGGTGTAATGATCCAAGTTTGTCGGCCAGATAGGCCTGCACATCGCTCCGGGCCCCTTCTGCCGTGGTCAGGGCAACCTTGACATCCGCACGAATTTCCTCCGGAACGGTCAGCAAACGGGTTTCGAAGACTTTTTCCCGCAGCTTTGTTTTCACCTCCGTCAGCGTCTGACTGGCTACCTCAATCTCGGCGTGGAGTCGGATGTTTTCATTTTCGAGCTGCTCCTGTTTTGCGGCCATATGCTGGATCTCCGCATCTATTTCATCGTCCGTCGGCGGCCGCGACAACGCAGCAAAATTAAGTGTCGAGACGATCTGTTCATCCGATTGGCCGGAATTGACCAGCAGCCGAAATCGATTATTACCGTCCCGAACTTTGCTGTGAATCAACGGGCCATTCAGGAATTGGATTGCCATCCCCAGATTGGACTCACTGGCGCGTTCACACTGACACACCGTCTGACGTTCAGGCTGGCCGAAAACTTTGAGAAACTCGTGATTAACCAGATCGGGTGCCGGCAGGTGAGTTGCCTTAATGCCAGCTGGTAACGCTTCAAATGTTTCTTCGATGCCCGTTACATGGCAGATCGCATCCAGCATTTGTTCAGCAGTCAGCAACCGCGGCCAGTAATGTGAAAAGTATTTGGTGTCATCTCGATTAAAGTCATTTGGACGGTGACTCATCTGATACGTTCGGCTATTGACGATGGTGCGTATCATATGCATCCGATCGAAACCGTGATCTATAAAATCCTTGGCGAGCGCATCCAGCAGTGGAGCATTAGAGGGTGGGTTTGATTCGCGAAAATCGTCGACCGGATCCACGATGCCTCGTCCCAGCAGGTGGCTCCATATCCGATTCACTTCGATTTTGGCAAAAAAGGGATTTTCCGCAGACGTCAGCCAGTCGGCAAATGACGTACGCCGATCAATATCATTCAACTCACTAACAGTACCGGCGACGGGAACCCAGGGCTTCATCGTCTGCCCCGTTCGAGGCTGAGTTACGTCACCGCTGTCGGCTGACCAGACAAAGATTTCGTCAGACCGACGCGTTTTCTTTCGCTGCACCCGATTGAAGAACGCACCCATTCCGTAATAGTTGTCTTGGGTCCAGCGTTCGAATGGATGGTTGTGACATTTCGCACACTGAAGTCTGGCACCAAGAAAGATCTGAGAAACCGTTTCGACACAATCATTCATATCTTTCGCGGTGCGGTAGAAGTTGGCAGCAGGATTCTCCAGCGTGCTTCCCGATGCTGTCAACAGCTGGTGGGCAAATTCGTTGTAGGGCATGTTGCTGCTGACTGCCCGTTCAATCCAGCGATGATATTTGTGGACGCCGTCCTCACCGACCTGCCCTTTCGTCAATCGCAGCAGGTCTCCCCACTTGAGCGTCCAGAACTTTCCATAATCCGGTCGTTCCAGCAGTTGGTTCACCAGCTCCGTTCGCTTGTCACCGGACGGGTCGGCGAGAAACTGCCGGGCGTCTTCGATCGACGGGAGACTGCCAGTAATGTCGAGGCAGACTCGTCTTAGAAACTCTTCGTCGGTGCACAGATCTGAAGGGAGATATCTCAGTTTCTGGAGCTTTGCGTGTACAAGTGTGTCGATATAATTGTTCGTCGGCTGCGGCTGCCATTCGTAGTCGTCGATATCTTTGACAAATGTCAGGATCGTGGATTCGATGAACTCCAGGTACCGCACGATCACGGCCACTTCGCCGCGCTCCTGTCCAATGACAAGGCCTCCTTTTGTGACGTCGGCAACTTCGGTATCAGATGTCGAATACACCGCCAAATCCGTCACGTCTCGCACCGACCCGTTTGTGAATTCGGCCAGTACGCTGACCTGCTGCGTGTGGGCCGGGCGCGTCAGCACTCGATTCTCTCCCGGAGTCACCCTGATACCGACACAGGTCGGAGCACCAGGCGCATCCGTCTGACAACCTTCGGAGATCCAGTCGCGCAGCACGGCATAGGCCGGGTCGTGAGTATTCATTTTCAGCCCGCCTCCGTGCGACACTTTCATGAGCGGTTTGAGGAGCAGCAGGCTTTTTTCCGGATCCATGGGATCTGTCCGGCGCCCAAACTCCTCCCGTAACAGCGTGTATTCGTCCAATTTTGAATCGAACGCCCGCAATGATAATCGGAAGCCGCCCTTACCACTGGGTGAACCATGGCACGCCCCTGAATTGCAGCCTTGCTTTGACAGCGCCACCAGTGTTCCGTATTGAAACGAAACGGGCTGCGGTTCACCCTGGCCCACTACGTCTATCCGTACCTCGGCCTCGCGTTCCCCGGCGCGGACGGTAATGGACGTGACGCCGTCGGCCTTTGGTCGGACGACCCCGCCGGTGCAGACGGCAACGTCTGCGTTACTCGTGGAAAACCCGGCGACACCGGTGAGATCCTGCACACGACCGTCCGAATAGTACCCCGTGACAATTAACTGTAGTTTTTGCCGCGGGCCTGACAATTTGAATTGTGAAGGAGACACCTCCAGGCGTTCGGGGTCTCCTGCGACGACAGCCACCAGCGTACCGGCGTCTGCACCCTGGTTCTCACTCGCTCGAACAGCGTCACTCATGACCGTCATGGCCACAGCGACTTCCAAAAACAGGAACCGACCGCTCAATCCGAAGCCTTGCATGGTCTTACCCTCAGTCAGCGTTTTGAACCGAATCCTTCGCTACCGTCGTTGATTCGGGCGGGACAATCTGTAATACGACATCTTGGACAAATGTTTGAGTCCGCCCGCTATGTTCACCTATCATCACCAGTCGCAGAGACGCATCGTTTTCCGGCGCATCTTCTCGACAGCTCACGGTTACAGTATAAATGTCCTTGTCGGACTTTATCTCGGCCTGGCAACTTTCGGGCAGCTGCTCGGCGAACACGCTCACGCTGCCCTTAAATTCTTCGTTCTTACGCTCAAGCTTCAATGGAATCTGTAACTGCCCGCCACGGACCAGTATATGCTCGGCGGGTTCACAAGTCATCCCGAAGAACGGGTCCGCCGCACCGGTGACCCCTACGGTAAAAAGCCCGTCCTGCCATGGGTACGCGTAGGCCAGCTGCGGAACAGTCGAACGTACCGTCGCTTCCGTCATGACGGCTCGTCGAACTTCGCGGCCGTCGACCTGGGCAATCCCAACGAAGCGCAGCGCCCAGAACTCTCCTTCCTCGGTATCCGCCGCAAGCACGGCAAACATGCGCAGCTCATTGGTACCGGACGGAATGTTCTGGTTATAGAGCGTAAATGCGTCGTTTGGCTCACTGGTCACCAGACGAATGGGGCCCGAGTAACCACGACGCTGAACGCTGACTGTCAAGCCAATCGCACGGTCAGCGCGTGAAACCGGATACCTGCAGGTCGTTTTATCTGCATGTTTGAGCGTCAGTGAATAGTCAGCACCACTGCGAACTGCCACACGATAAGCGAACGACTCACCACCGCGGTAAATCAAATCACGAACGGCCAGCTGATAAATCCCATTGTCCGGCGCAGTGTAGCTGAGCTGAGCATCGTCCGCGTCATTGACCGATGTTTGCGCAACTGACCCGCCCTGCGCATCAAAGAGCTGCATGAAGACAAGTGAGGGCGAACCGTAGCGACGACTGTCACCGACACAATCAATCCGCTGGCCTTTGGCCAAAGCAAATTCGAAATAATCGACATCTTTTTGCGAGTTTAGCACTCCGCTGACTGCGCACGGGACCGTTACAGACGTGGCGACTTCAGACTGGTCGTTGGGTTCGATTTCTATCCGTTCGGGCAGATTACTCACTGCGATCTGCGACATCGCCGAACTGACGCCGTCCTGACGTTTTACGCTGATTGCCAATCGGTCTTCAACAAGATTCGTCGGCAAACGTTTGATCAGTGACAAAGCTTCATCTGATTGACACCCGGTGAACTGAAACTGCGTCGTGGCTCCCAATCTGCCTCCCAATGGATAGGGCGACGTGAAAACCGGAAAGTCACCAATGCGCAGACGGTATTTGCCTCCCTGGCGATAGCGATTGTCTCGCAACTCGATTAAGTACTCACCTTCCGCGTGTGCCTGAAATGTTAAGCGGCAGTCTGCACCCACTCCCAGGTTGTCGTCCGCAATCGCAATCTCGTTTCCGTGTGTGTCCAGCAGACGCAGGATCGGATCAAGCGAGGAAGCCAATCGTTGCACAACCGCTTCGACGGCAATCCGTTGACCGAGATTGAGCCGGACTAGATAGAAATCCGACTCCGGCCCATCAAAAACTCCATCAACAGAGGTGGACGCCGTGACAGACTGCGCCTCTGTGATCGAATGGTTAGAACCGTTGTCAGCAACGGACCCCAGGTCATCGACCATCATTAGAATTGGATCCGACACCCCCGAAGCATTGGCTGCAAGCAAACCGACGACACGGATCGGACTGCCCGCGTCTGCCGTCATCCTGCATGTCAACGATTTCCCGTCTTCCGCAACTTTTATTTCTTCAATCGCAATCGCCCCGGGCGCCCAGAGGCGAATAGGTGGTGCGAGGTTTTCGCCCCGAACAGTGACCTGCACGGCTTGGCCAGGCAGCAGCCCCTGCGGGGTCACGCCCGTCAGAGACGGTTGACCAAAGGCCGACCGTGCTAAGACGAGGCACACAGCGAAAACGACAACCAAGACACGTGATATCATACGCACGGCAAACACGGGGGACGAAATGAGGTTAAAGCGCTGCAACACCGACCTCGGAGAGGCAGGTGCATGCCCTGAAGGTCAACGCGCTGCAGCAATTTAAGTTTTGCCGAAGGCTACTGTATTCCTTCAACTTTACTCTGATAGATACGGGCCTCCGAGTCAACAAAAACGAAAGTACTGAGCCTGAAGATCAGGCAAAACATCTCAGAATCCCGGCTGAATCGCCGCTCCGCGTCCCGGTGGCTGCAATCCGTCCTTAAAATCCTCACACCAGACAGAATGCGATTCGGAAAGGAATCGCGTACTGGCGCCAGCGACGTGTGTTGATTCCACAAGCAGTGTTGCCATCACTGTGATTTCGTGACTTTTTTACATCGGCAACCACACCTCCCGGTTCGGCGGGTGCTCGACGTTTGAGATTTGCGCCACCCGGCGCAACAAACGTTACTTTTATTTTTATCGTGGCCGGCGCTGATCCGCTGATCGATCCCACGGGAATCGTGAATCCGGCGGGTGAGCGAATCGCTTCATCCGCAGCACCAGCCGCCCACCGGAGCCTGGAGCTAGCCGCACGGTGAAGTGCCGGTTGGCCACAGGGTGCACCCTGCCGTTGTACGTCACATCGATGCATTCGTGCTCTGCGTATCCCCCTGCCTGAATTATGAATGTGCGCGATTCTGACTGGTTGATGTTCACAAAGGTGACGACCGTTTCGTCTGTGCTCAACTTCTCAACAAGGGCAGCGACGTCCCTTGGAATTCCCGCACGTCGTTCGCCCGGATCAAAGTAGCGCACGCGCGCCTTAAGCACACGACCGATTCCACCAGGCACCGGCCCGCCCATCATCAGGTTCACCAGTGTACCGATACGCGCTGGGTTGTACTCCATCGGATCATCCGAAAGACGAGTGTCGGGCGTTGTCGGATCGTTGCGAAAGGCTTCGACGCGGCGACGAATCTCGCCGAGGTCACTCAACAACTGTCGCTCCGGGAACTCCGGGTCGTTACCTTCCAGGAATCCATACCAACCACTGCTGGTGTCCAGACGCCTGAGGTCGTCACGGTTCATCGACATGTAGTAAATTGTGCTGGCACCTGAACTGTATTTACCCTGACTAAAGTTGTACCAGCCATCATCGCCGTACGCCGACGGGTACATCATCTGACCGTCGATGACTTTTGAGTTTGCGTTGATGCCGTCGATCGTTCCGCGCCAAGCCTGCAGATACTTGTCGTTGCCGGTCAACATGTATGCGTTAACGAAGCCCTGGAGCCCGATCCCCACGGTGTTGCGGTTCGAAAATGTGCCCGGGGACTGTGGCACTTCGACGCGAAAACCCCAGCCGTATACGCCACCGTACCACTTTCCATCTGTCTCGCCGCCGATCACGCCGTCAAGACCGATGTTGCTGGGAATGATCCCGCCGTTCTCAGCACAGCGCGCCACCCACGCGTCGACATATTCCAGTATCCAGTTCTTGTACTTCTCATTGCCCGTCAACATGTAAGCATTGACGGCCAGCGATGTGGCGGCCATGTTTTGCGGGTGATCGCCGACGATGTCGTTGTAATCCTTAAAGTGTTCCACCATCTGTGCGTAGTTCTCTTCGCCGTGGAGTGGCTTGAAACGATGCACAACCTCGATCGGATCGCCAGCCCAGTCAAGGCCGGTCGCCTTTCGCAGAAGCGGTCCGCGGCTGCCATTGAACATGCTGCGAATGATCTTGTGTTCCGGGTCGTAGTTCGGCGCCTGAGGATCTTCGTTCATGTAAAACCCGGCGTACCGTTTGATGCGATTGTTGTTTACTGTGTTGTACGGATCCGACAGCGGCATGACGTTGAACACAGCCAGTCCCTCGCCATTGTGCAGCCAGTCGAACATGACGGGGAATTCCTTGTAGTACATGCCGTCACGAGCAAACGGTACGTCGACCGTTTTTGCTTCAGTGTACTGGCGGAGGTGACCCTCCCACATTGTGTTGCACATATTGATGATCGAATCATTGCCGCCCAGAGCGTGCAGAATCGGCCAGCCGTTGAGATTTTCGGGTGCGTCATCAGGACCGTCGTCGCCACCCCAGCGTTCAACACAGAGGAGATATCCTCGTGAATCGAAGTAGCGCCCGAAAAACTCCTGGCATGCCGGCGTGTGCGCATCCAGAAGCTGCCGTTCCAGGAGCGCCCAGTACGGAGGAGCCATAGGCTCTTCCACGTCCACGATGACATCTGACGCAGCGAGAACAACGGTTGGCACAGAGAAAAAAACGGTCGACAAAGCACAACATGCAAATAAACGTACGTGGCTCAAAGCTCTTTACCTCCGGGTGGTGGACAATATCAATTCTTAGCCAGTGTCTCAGAAACCGCTGGTAGGTGCGAGCGAATTCCAGACTATTCACTCGTATCAGTACCTGCGAGCTGCTCGTGCTTTCATCTCACAGAGCTTTTGTATGAACCGCCAGCCGGTCGCACAGAAACAGAGCCGGAAGCAAAGGAAAGGCAGATAAGAAACAGATATCGCCGACATGACGTTGATGCTCCTGTCTGTGGTTGAAGGTCTTTCTGATCGTTCGAGATGTTTCCGGTAGATCCATTTCTGTGGTCATTGCTATGATGAATTGGATAGACCTCACCCTATTTGCTATCATCAGTCGATAACCGAGTTTAAGCTGAGCGGGCATTGGCTTGCATTTGCTCAAATGAGATGGTGTTCGACGGTTTTGCCAAGTTGCGAACTCGGCAGCCGTTCACACCGCTTCGTTCTAGGAGAGGTATCCGATGAGTGGCAGACATCACATTCCGTCATCAGCGTTTACCAGACGCGGTGCGATTCGGGCCGGCGGGATCGGCTTGGGACTCGGCATGGCCGAGCTGGCCGGGTTACGTGCCCTGGCGGGAAATCCTGAATCCAAAGCCAAGTCAGTCATTTTTATCTTCCTGACGGGTGGGCTTTCACATCACGACAGCTTTGATATGAAGCCCGATGCACCGGACGACATCCGTGGTGAATTTAAGCCAATCGCCACGCGAACCCCGGGGCTTCAGGTCTGTGAACATTTGCCTCTGCTGGCTGACCGCAGCAATCGGTATGCGCTTGTGCGTTCCATGCAAACGGACAGTAACGGTCACGAACATGCGTGCCACATGTTGCTGACCGGACGTCGCGATCTGCCCCTCGGATTCTCTCTGGACAAAGTTCCAAGTCCAAATGAGTGGCCGTCGGTCCCTGCCGTTGTCACTTATGCCCATCGTGGCCGACGAGGCAGGATGCCACCAGCCGTTATTCTTCCGGAACCCAGCGTCAACGAAGCGAACAGGGTCCGTCCCGGTCAGTATGCGGGCCAACTTGGCGACCATTGGGATGCGTGGCATCTCGACATAGCGGCGAAGTGTGCGAAGGGTAACGGAGCTTGTCCGGAGTGTTTTCGATTTGACGGCAGCCCGTTCGAGCACGGATCGAAGACGGTGTTCGACATTCCCACGTTGACGCTGCCGGACGGAGGTCGGCACAGGTTAAACGGACGCATCAGTTTGCTGGCGGAAGTACAGCGCCAACAGCGTACTTTGGAGCGGGCGGCGGACAGCTTTGACGGTCAGCGTCAGCAGGCGATTTCGGTCCTGACCGATGCCACCATCAGCAGCGCGTTTGACGTGGAGAACGCAGACCCTCGACTGCTTGATCGCTATGGGGCCAATAAATTTGGACTCTCTTTACTCATGGCAAAGCGATTGGTGAAAGGCGGCGTCAATCTGGTACAGGTCAACCTGGGGAAGAACTCGTCGTGGGACACCCATGGACGTAACTTTGCCACGTTAAAGGACAACCTGATGCCGCCGATGGACCGTGCTGTCTCGGCGCTGCTCGACGATCTGTCTGAATCAGGAATGTTCGACGAGACGCTGGTAGTGATGACCGGTGAATTTGGTCGTACACCAAAAATCAATAAAAACGCCGGACGTGACCACTGGGGCCCCGTCAACACGATGCTGTTTGCCGGCGCTGGTGTGCAGGGCGGCAATATCATCGGAGCGTCTGACCGCCTCGGTTCAGAGCCGACACGTGACCTCCAGACTCCCGAAAACTTTGCTGCCACGATCTATGACGCACTTGGGATTCCGCGTGATGCCACATGGGTGGACGTTGACGGTCGACCGCACAGCATCTACATGGCGAATCCGATTGACGGCATCTACTCGTAGGCCGGTCATCCGGCTCGGGATAGTGCATGGGCAGCAAATGACACGTCATTCTGGCTAAGTTTGCCGGTACAGCTGGTCATGAAACTGAAATACTGGTGACATGATTGCTTTGCCGGCTCGATTCGTGGGTGACCATCTGGCAGCAAATTCAACGCTGTGTGGGTTTGCAACACGTTGCCATAAGCGAGTCTCATTAGTTTTCTGAATGAAACCCGGGACAGGGAATAGAGCAGCTGACAGTCGCTCAGCCACATTCCGAGACCTTCTTTGAAGGAGTCCCCACATGGCAGCAACTGCGAAGACGACCCAAGAGCGACTGCTCCGGAACTATAGCTCTGTCCTCAATAAGGGTGTTTGAGGAAGGAATCGCTTGGACCAGATCAGAATTTCTGCAAGTTCTCATGAAAGTATGGCGACTGAGTCCATCTGATGTATTCCCGGACTGTCAGCCATGTTTGCTTCGGAGGGCGTCCGCGGCTTGGCACATCGATTTGAGTTTCAAATAGGCTTCGTCCAGGTCCATGGGATTTTGGACGGAGGGTGAGAACCCGCAGTCGGGGTGCAGCGTGATGCGTTCCTTGTCGACGTGTTGCATGGCTTCTTCTACACGTTCCACGACGATTTCCGGAGTTTCGATCTTACGGTCGCAGTGATCGATGCAGCCCAAACCCAGCCGAGGTCCGTTTGGGAACTGCGCCAGGGACCCCATCCCTCCGGCAATGGGAGTGGCGTATTCCATCGAGATGGTGTCAACGTGTATTTTTGCCAGCGCGGGCATAATGAGATCATACGGGCCTTCAGTCCCGTGGGTGTAGTTGAAGTGTGCGTGGCAGAGGTGCATGCCGGTGTCGATGGAACTGAATCCATCCAACACCTGATTGATCAGATCAACACACAGATCCATCTCGTATTGAACATCCGTCAGGCCCTCACGTTCACGAAACTTGGGATCCACAAGGGCACTAAGCCACGGTTCGTCGAGTTGAATGGTGTTGATCCCGGTCTCGATCAGGTTTTCAATTTCCCGTCGGAGTATGGGTACGCAATCCTCCATCAGCTGTTCCGGAGTAGGATACGCCTGTTTGGAATGGTCTGGATGCCACATGCGTCTTCCGATGATGTACGGCGCGGGCAAAGTCACTTTCAGGCGACATTCGGTCCTCGGACGGGCGAACGTTGCCTCTTCCTGGACAAGAGGGCGGTAGTACTCGACGGGTTCAACGACCGCAGGGTAGAACATCTGCTGGATGTCGATTAAGTCCGGTTTGAAGCCCCGTACACGTTCTGCAAACACTTTGACATAACTCTCACGGCGCCACTCACCGTCCGTGATCTCATCCAGACCGGACCGTTCTTGCAGTCGCATAACGGACTCTACGGCCGGGTCGAGCAAACGGTTCGCATCGTCTTCGGAGATTTTTTCCTCTTTGCGGTCCAGAATGATTTCCCGTACCCACTCAGGTCGAGGCAGGCTACCGATGACGGTTGTCGGAAATAGTGTATCTGCCATGATTTTGTCCTCAGTGAAAAAAAGCTTGGACAGCGACAAATCACAACCGACCCGAATATCCCTTTTCCTTATGGGCAATCCCACGTCGACTCAATGTTTGCCACCTGACAATTCCGGCCGATGCCCGGGCTTCTGAGAGAATACAGCGACTCAGGCCGCCAGAACCCAGGTTGCATTGTTATGAACCACGAAAACACGTGGTCTCTGTGCCTGATGCGGGTGGATCGGTGCATTCTCCCTTCTCCGAGGCAGTCTCACGTCAAAAAGATTAACGATGAAACTTCAAACTGTCCATTTGTTAAAAGTAGTCATCTGCTTGACGATTTTCGTTTCCGTGACTGTTCCTTCGTTGGCGCAGCGAAGTAGTCACAAAGGTTTTGGACTCGATCTGCTGCGCAGCAATGACGTGTTGCGTGAAATCGGTGTCTCTGATGCAGTCATCGACGTGATGAACGAACTCCGGCGCAATACAACAACTGACCTGCCGCCGTGAATGGTACCACTCGTTAAGTGGTGATTTGATTGCTGTGACTGGTCACAAGAACAGCCTCTGGAGCCGGTGGTCTGTAGGCCAGTGAACTGTGCAGTCGCACAGTGTTGTAGTGA
>Ga0310123_10000852_pt1 | contig 26717 bp, 26 predicted proteins | sample CB6_AW_1057_MG_FD_203505 | JGI IMG/M metagenome (GOLD analysis project Ga0310123, IMG submission 203505) | Marine microbial communities from Western Arctic Ocean, Canada - CB6_AW_1057 | ecosystem: Environmental > Aquatic > Marine > Oceanic | place: Canada: Western Arctic Ocean | collected... | reverse complement strand
TAACCCTAATTCAATGGGCTGTCTATCTTCTTCAAAATAGTCAAAATGTAAAGCAACAGCATCTCCACCTGGTCCTTCTTCAGGTCCATAAATTGGTACACCTGTAACAGTTATGGCAATAGGACCTCTATCAGGAGCCATTGCGATTTCTTCAGTAAATTGAGGATTAGTAGGAATTATCCATTGATAATTATTCTCTTGTGCGCAACAACCTAATCCTGATTGAAAATCATGATTAGGAATCCCTGTGCTGGTTACAATTACAGAATCATCTGTCAATTCGATATCTACATAACATTTCCAAGTTTCTGCATCATCTGTAGAAAGATCATCAACGATTATTCTGTCATTTTCGGTGCATAACCAAGCATTAGTGTACAAGCCATTAACATTATTATTAGCAATCTCTTTTTGGACAAATTCAGGTAAGGATATTGAATCAAGGTTTAAAGAAGAATTTAAAGAAATCAAAAGATCAAAATCCAATTCTAGGGTTATTGTATCTTCCACGCTAATAATAAAAAAAAGCTTAGGTATTTCCATCCCAAAATCGCTGAAAGGAAAAGATATGCTTCCTTGACCTTTTAATCTTCCCATTTCTGATATGGCTTGAATGTCCCATGTCTTTGTCTGTGTAACTCCATGAATGGTAAGATCACCTATCATTTGGAATTCCACCTCATTTTTATCTAAATTAAGTAAATTACTAATATTTAAATTCTTAATTTCTTTAACATGAAAAAAAACTTCAGGGAATTTATCAGTTTCAAGAGAATTTCTTTTTAAATAATTATCTCTCTTAGATTCATCACTTTGAAGATTAGAAAGATCAATATTAATTATAGATTCAGGAGCAGGAATTCCTTTTTCGTCCAAGTAAATTCCTCCTGTAATGTCCTCAGTGTATCCTACTGCATCATTTGGATATGATAATCTCGCAAGTTGCTCGGTGACTCTATAGTTTGCTTTAATATAATTGTCTGAATTAGATTGAAATTCAATAGATAACAATGGTGTAAAAGAATCATCAATTATTGTTTGTTTCTCAGGTTCTTCAGATTCATTTTCATCCTTATTATCTTGAGAGTCGTTTTTTACAATTTCTGGTTTTTCTAATTTGGGTTTCACATTAGAGTCATTATCAGGCATATTTGTATATGATGCCTCTTGTGAGGAACATGAAAAAAGAATTACGGTTAATAGTATCAAAAAATATTTCACGACATAGATAATTATATTCAAAAATAGCATACAAGGATAGTATGAAAACAGTTTTAATCACAGGGGCAACATCTGGCATAGGATTAGAATTATTTAAGATATTTTCTAAGGAGAAATATTACGTAATTGGCATAGGTAGAAATAAAAAAAGAATAAAAAAAACTCTCAACTCAATAAATAAAAATAGGAAAAATTTACAAAGTTTCTATTTATGTAATTTCTAAAATTTAGAAGATATAAAAAAAGTATTCAATAAAATATCAAAAGAAGTAAATTCAATAGATATTTTAATAAATAACGCTGGGGGGATATTTGTTAAAAATGAATTAACTAAAAACAACATAGAGAGAACTTTTCAGGTAAATTACCTCTCTCATTTTTTGCTTACTGAAATATTATTAAAAAATAAAATTTTGAAATCCAAGGCCCATGTCCTTAACGTCTCCTCTATAGTTCACAAAAGAGGAGAAATAAATCTCGATGATATAAATAATCTTCAAAATTATAACGCAGTAAAAAGTTATGCTCAAAGTAAGTTATCTCAAATTATGTGGGGATACTATTTGTCAGAAAAACATAAAGAAATTTATATAAATTCTGTACATCCCGGAATTATAGGAACAAGGCTACTTTCTAATAATGGATTTATTTCTCCTATTTTGATTTTTTTTCATAAAATTTATGGTAAAAATACTAAATATGGAGCGAAGAATGTTTTTGAGGTCTTAAAACACGTATTAAAAAACAATATAAATGGAAAATACTTCAATGAGCGAAATGAAGAAAAATCTTCTGATTATTCTTATAGCAAAATTATTCAAGAAAAACTTTTACACATTAGTGAAAAACTCGTTAAAGATAATTTAGAATAAATTTTCACAAGTACATAAAAATAAATAGATTAAAATTAATACAAAAAATATGAATAAATATACATATGTAGCTGATGAACAACTCTGGGGGCCAGAAAAATGGGAATCGCTAGAATTAAATTATAATAATAAAATTTCAAACGCTGTATCAGAGGATAAAGCATATTATTTTGGCAAGGAACTTGGAAGAAAAATTCTAAAAAACTACAGCAAAAGTTTTTTTACAGTAACAAGGTTTTTACCCAAAGATAAAAGGGATCTGGTTGAAATAGTATACGCAGCAGTTAGGTATCCCGATGAAATTGTAGATACTTTCAACTTTTCGCATAAACAAAAAGAAAATTTATTAAATGCTTGGGAAGATAAGTTTAAATTATCCAGTCAATATTCAAACTTAATTCAATCAGTTAATAATAAAGTTCCAGTAATATTATCTTGTTTTAGAAAATTATCAGTAGAAAAATCAATCCCTGAAAAATACTATTTCTCATTTCTAGAAGCAATGAAAAAAGATATAGATAAGAAATTTTACAAAAACATGGATGATTTAATAGACAATTACGTTTATGGGTCCGCTATAGTAGTCGGCTATTTTTTGGCATATATATATGGCGCAACACAAGATAAGAGTATAAAAGATTTATTAAAACCTTCCAAAGAATTAGGAATTGCTTTGCAATTAACCAATATTGCTCGAGATGTTTATGAAGATTATTTTAGGGGTAGGTATTATACCCCTGTTGATTTATTAGATTTACCACAAAATGAGATAGAGCTCGAAGGATACGTTATCAATGCAAGGAAAATACTAGCATTAGAAGCAGAAAGTTGGTACATCAAAGCGGAGAAAGGAATGGAATTGTTTGCAAAAGATAGTCAAATTGCAATCCAGTCATGTTTAAATTTATTTAGAAAATTAAATCAAAAAATTCTTTCTGAAGAAAAACCAGCTAACCATAGATACAGTTTATCTTTGAAGGAAAAGCTTTCATTTATACCTTTAAGTAAAGTTTGGAAACTTTTTATGATCTATTTAACATGAATAAAAAAAGGAGAAAATCATGAAAAATATTAAAGTTAAAGTATTAATCTTTGATGTTTTTGGAACAGTTGTTGACTGGCGCTCGACAATCAAAAAAGAACTAAACAAATTTTTACCAGTGGATTTAAACCAAAATGAACTTAATGATTTTGCTCTGGAATGGAGAAAGGGTTATACAGACTTTATTGGCAAATTTAACGATGGAAAAGTTGAATGGAAAAATGTAGATGAACTTCATTTAGATAAATTAAAGGAATTGTTAGAATCGAAAGAATTATTAAATTCAATGGATGATGAAAATATTCATGAAATTAATAAATTATGGCATAAATTATATCCTTGGGATGATTCAGTGGAAGGTTTACGTAAGTTAAAAGAAGACTTTTCCATAGGAACACTATCAAATGGAAATTTTTCATTATTGTTAAATATGAGTAAATATTCCAAATTAAATTGGGATTTCATTTTTTCTGGAGATATATTTGAAAAATATAAAACAGATGAATATGTTTATATAAAGGCATGCCAGTATTTAGATCTAAATCCTAATCAAGTGATGCTGGTTGCAGCACATGAAGGAGATTTAAATGCAGCAAAAAAATTGGGACTTAAGACTGCATATGTAAATAGACCTCTGGAATACTCAGATGTTCCCGATATAAACAAACCCACTGATTATGACTATAGTGCAAATGATTTTATAGATTTGTATAAAAAACTTAAAAAAAATAATACTTAATTTCATGAAAGCTAATTCAGAATTAAAAAAAATTATCAAAAATCGTAGGAATACAAAAAATTTCAACAATAAAAATATTTCAAATGAAGATATAAATTCTTTACTTGATGTAGCTGTATGGGCTCCTAATCACAGAAATACAGAACCATGGAGATTTTTTGTAATAAAAAAAGATTCAGAAATTAAGAATAAAATTGCTGAAGGAATTATTGAAATACAAAATAATATCAACAACCTAGATTTGTCAGAGAAACAAAAAAATAAAATACATGAAGAAGTGAGAAATTATCCTTGTTTAATTTTTGTTTTTAGTCTTGAAGATGAGAATGAAGAAATCTCCGAGGAAAATTATGGAGCTACTTGTTGTGCAATACAGAATATCCAGCTTATGGCTACATCATTAGGTCTAGGTGTAGGATGGTCAACTGGTAAGATTGCTAAAATAAATGGAATATCAGAAATTTTAGGAATTGAAGAACAAGTAAAAATTGTGGGAGTTTTAACTATTGGTTACTCAGATACAGTAAAAACTAAATCTCGAACTAGTCATAAAAAATTAACAAAATGGCTTTAATATATAAGGTATGATACTTATATTTAACTGAGGATATTCTGCCAAGAAATATCGGGTTCTTTTACCGGAAGCATACCTTTTGGTTCAAGTTTTCCCAAATATACTTTGGCTACTGCTTCTTGTGCAGGTACAGAAGCACCGTATGAAAGGAGCATGTTAGGGACGTGAGGAAGCTCAGCTAAGACATATGGAGTGCCGAAACAAGTGTAAGCGACATTATCATGAAACATGTGCGCTATCCTCCAGAGAGCCTGTCCAAATCCTGCCCCGATCTGATCAAAACTTCCACTCATAGGTACATGGCAAACGTTTACGAAGACAGAATGAAAATTAGGTAAATTTTCTCTTAATTCCATATCAGTGGGATTTTCCAATAACTCTACTGAACAGCCTTCGTTTTTGAGTGAATTAGCCATAGGTTCCAAATTTGAATTCGAAAATGGACCTTTTGAGAAAACATTTACAAAAAGTACATTTTCGTCACCCTTGAGCTTTCTTGGTTCAGGATTGCCTCTACGTAATAATGTGATACTTTTATCAGACACTGTATTAATTATCCTCTTAGCATTGCCTTGACTTGATTTAGCAGGGCTTGCTGAAAATGAGTCTTTGTGAAGAGTCAAACGTGCTTTAAGTTCTAGTATTCTTTTGGTGGCATCTCTAATGATTTCTTCAGAAATACGCCCTTCATATACTGCATTTTTTATGAAGCCATAATCTTCTATTGTTTCGGGAAGCAAACACATATCTGTCCCTGAAAGTATGTTCTCTATCGCTCTATCAGATACTTTTACCCTGCTAGTCATACCGGTCATCGGACTAGCATCAGATATAACTACTCCTTGAAAACCCAGCTCTTCTCTCAATAATTTTACTTGGAGATTTTTGCTGAGAGTGGCAGGTAGAGTATGGTTTGAATTTGGAATCCCTTGTTCATAGGCAGGAAATGCAATGTGCCCACACATAATTGCATTTACGCCTGAATCGATAACAGTTTTCCAGATAAGACCATATGTCTTGTACCAGTCATTTAAGTTGAGATGATTTGAAGTTGTGAGTAGATGTTGATCTCTTTCATCTGTACCATCGCCAGGAAAATGTTTCGCGGTAGCTGCCATGACTCCACCATCTTGGAATCCTCGTATAAAGGCAGTAGCATGTGTCAAAACTGTTTCGGTATCATCACCCAAAGATCTTATGTTGGTAATAGGGTTCCTGAAATTTAAATTCAGGTCTACAATCGGATTGAAGGTCCAATGGTATCCATAGGATCTTCTCTGTTCCGCAATAAAGCGACAAGTTTCATAGGTTAAATCGGGGTCATTGGCAGCGGCAAACGCCATCATTGAAGGTGAGTATGATGCGTAATCAAATACCTCTGTCCTAGGAGTGTTTTCATTCATTATGCGGGCCGGACTAGAACTCCCGAGTTCTATGTTTGATCCAATTATCACAGGAATTTTAGAGTGATTCTGAATTTTTTCCAATACTAGTTTCAATTCATCGGATGGAGGTTTCCTGATGCATATACCTCCGAGTGGAATTTCATCTAGAAGCCGTAACCAGTCATCTGCTGTCGCATTAGTTACAGATTCAAAGTGCGTTTGGGGATTTTCGAAAGGATGGTGAGGTACAAGCATTTGAGCGATACACTCTTCGATAGTCATCGAACCTAGAGTGGAATCAACCCATTTTCTATCTTCCGCGTTTAGTTCAGTAATCATATCGTTTTACTTCTGAGATTTTCCTAAAATTTCTTCAAAGCTTAAACAACTATATTAATATAGTAACTTTATTAATACAATTTAAAATTGGCGCCCCTGAGATGACTCGAACATCCGACACCCGGTTTAGGAAACCGGTGCTCTATCCTCTGAGCTACAGGGGCATAAGTTTAGATTCTTTAATTTTACAACAGAAAAAATTGAATAAAATTTTTCAATAAGTAAAATATTATATTTCTATAGATTGCCAATTATTAGAATTATTTGATAATTGTAAGGCATGCGATATATTCATCAAATCTTTAGTATTTTGATTATTAAAATTATCTGTATTTTCTACATAACTTAAAAAATATTTCATCCCCGGCCATATACTTTCAATTTTTATTTTTGGAAGTTTTTTTTCATTTTTATAAATAGTTATTTCTGAATTGACTAAATCAGCTATTATTTCTGAATTCTCGAAAGTCATTGTGATAATGACTTCCCATTCTTTAGAAGATTCGATATTAAAATTCCAAGAAGCCCAATGAGTATTATAATCTAATATAATATTTGCTCTGGATTCAGAAAAACTTTTTGGGGATTTTTCACCGATAGATAGAACTCTAGTAGGTAGGTTTCCGCTTATTTTATTTAATGGGTCTATGTACCATGGCGAAATAGAATATACTGATTTTGTTAAATTAGGTGTTGGACCCCAGTTTGGAGCATTCATTACCATATGAATATTTAATAGATTTCCTAATGATTTTTTATTTTTAAAATCACTTAATTTCTTAATAATAGGCAACTGAGATGTTTCTAAATTAGGTATAAAAAAATTTTCACTTTTATCCATCAAAGTAATTAATTCTTTAGATGAATTAATATTTTCTGATAAAGGCATCTCAAAAATACAATTCTTTTTTGAATTAATAATATCCTTCATTATTTTTTCATGTAGTTCATCAGGAACACACAAAATCACCAAATCTATATCAGGTTTATTGAGTAATTTTTTATAATCATTTGTATAAAAACAATCATTACCCAATATTTTTTTGGCTTTTATAAGTGTGTTCTCAGTTCTAGCAGCTATAGCTTTGATAGCATTAGTTTTTGAATTTAAAAGAGGTAGATATGCTGATTCTATCCAACTTCCAAATCCTATAAGTCCTATATTTTGTAATTTCATATTTAAATTATGAATCAATCAGACTAATTTTTCAAATATATGAAGAAATAGCAAACATTGAAAAAAGCTATTATCAAAAAGACTTTGAAGTAACAAATGCTATTTGATAGTGCTAAAAAAAGGTACTTTGAGTATAAAATGCCCCATTTAGTAATCCTTTTTAGGAAACCGGTGCTCTACCTATGGAATACAGGGGAATGAATTTAGATTCTTTAATTTTTATACCACTATAGAGTAATTAAAATTGTGTAACAAATGTAACATTTATTGTAACAAAAATGATAAATGTAAATATCATTTAATTTATATGTACATAGTTATCTTTGAATGGAGTTAAAAAATGTTAGAAATTTCTAAAGAATTAGACAAAACAATTAATAACTGGATCAATCACCATGCACCAAATTTAGAAAATATTGAAAGTGGGATTTACATTTCTGAATTCGATGATTCAAATAGTGATAAGAGAGCAAGTAAAATTTGGATTTTTGAATATAATAATTCTTTATATTTATCATTGAATAAAAATGTAAAAGAAGATTTATTGAAACTAATCAAAAAAACACCTAGAGACTTTCTTTTTTCAGATTATGGTAAATATGAAATTTCAAAGATTACTCATGATTATGGTTACTATGTCTGGGGGCCAACTTGGGAGCTTTTTGCAGAAGAAAAAGATTGGATAGACATAAATCTTCATGAAGTTGAAATATTGAGTGGTGATGAAATAAAAGATCAGTTAGATTTCAAGATATTTTGGCATAATTATGTTGATTGTGCCAAAGGTTTTGTAATAAAGAAGAAGAATAAAATTATTGCTGCAGCAACATTATTAGATATAGGTGGAGGTTTTGTAGAAATAGGAGTTGATTCTGATCAAAGTGTTTCTATTGCAGGTTTAGGAAGTACAGTCTATTCTGCAGCAGGAAGATGGGCGTTTGAAAACAATATCTTTCCTTACAGTGCTGTGGGGCCATGGAATATCCCATCAACAAGAACACAACTAAAATGTGGTATGAAATACATTGGAATAGATATGAGTGGGATAGATAAATTCTCTCTTTCGCCTCAAACACTTGGATATCCCCGAAAAGATATCAAGATTTATGATTATTACCCTGAATGGGCCTTTAACAAAGACATAACTAAAATATAAATACCAATTTTATAAAATAAGTACAGTGCGGTCTGAACTATAGGGCCTAAAATTATACAGTTTAATTTTAAGCCCCATTAAGCAGTTTTTTAGAGATATTATTTAATTTTCTAGATTATTTCCCAAGTATAAATCTAGTTAGAATCACAGTTTACATAGATTACTTATTCGTAAATTGGCAAACATATTGGTTCGGCTAAAACTATTTTTAATTCATTTATCGATAAAGAGGCACTCTTAATCTTTTCGTGATCTGTTGAATGTGTGAGAATAACTAATTGAGCAGATTTATCATCTGAAATTCCTTTTTGAATAAAACTTTCAATGGATATATTGTTATCACGAAATATTGCTGTCAGCTCTGCTAAAACTCCTGATTGATCCACTACAGATAAACGGATGTAATAACGAGTAGGTTTCTCAAAAGAAGTAGCTTTTTTAGATACAATAATATTTGCAGCTGATCGAGAGAAACTTAGAGATTTCCTTCCTGCAGCAAAATCTATGACATCGGACAATACTGCAGATGAAGTAGGACCTGAACCAGCTCCTGCTCCAGTAATTAAAACAGGTCCAGTTAAATTAGAATTGATTTCTATTGCATTCATTGGTCCCATTACACTTGCTAGAGTGTTATTGTTTGGAATTAACCAGGGTTGAACAGAACAATTCAACTGTTTATTTTTTGTTTCACTGGCAACTCCTAAAAGCCTAATCTTAAATCCTAATTCTTTACAATAGTCCATGTCATTTGATCTGATATTTCTTATCCCTTTTATTTCCATGGAGTCAAGAGAAGGTAATTTACCAAATGCAATTGCAGATAATATTGATATTTTATGTGCAGCATCTATTCCATCTATATCAAATGAAGGATCCTGTTCTGCAAATCCTTTGTCTTGTGCATCCTTCAAAATTATATTGAAATCACCTTTGGTATTCTCCATTTCACTTAGTATATAATTTGCGGTCCCATTTAGTATTCCTGCCATTCTGTTGATTTTATTTGCGGCTAAGGATTCTCTAACTATTTTTAAAATAGGGATACCTCCTGCAACAGATGCTTCAAATGCAAAAAAAACATTATTTTTCTCAGCCATATCAGCTAGAACATGTCCAGAATTTGCGACAAGAGCTTTATTAGCAGTTATTAATCCTTTATGATTTCTTAGCGTAGTTTCACATAATTCCTTAGCAATACCAGTTTCCCCTCCTATAAGTTCAATTACTAAGTCAATTTCTTTATCTTTTGCAATAGAAACAGCATCTTCATAAAACTTAATCCCTGATAAATCCAAGTTTCTTTTTTTTGATCGAGATTTGTATGAAACACCAACAAGTTCTAAAGGGTATATTTCATTCTTGACTCTGAATCCATTTAAAATCTGACGTGCTACCTCTTCACCAACATTACCCAAGCCTGCAATTCCTATTTTTACTGGATTAGTTGACACTACGCTTTTCTCCAAAATGGATCTCTTTTAGAAATGTTCTCTAAAATGGAATCATCAAAAGGAGTAAGATTAAAATCTTTTCCATCTTGATCCAGAGTCCAATTTATTTTTTTATGTACTTCAGGATTGGAATAATAACCTAGATAAATCAATTCAATAAAAATAACAAACTCATCGGGAAAAAGATGTTCAGCCATTTTTAGAATGTCAATCTTTTGAATTTCAGTTAAACTTAAAACTCCTCCCATCACTCTTGAAGCAGGTTCTTTTTGCATAAAACCAACGATCTCCTTGATGGATTTTATATATTTTTGATTTTCTTTCAATATATTATCTAGATTTAAATCAATATCCTTAGCCGAGGGCATATCATCATTTGAAGGGATAATAACTTCAAGAAAACTTTTCAAAATATTCATTTCAACATTATCAATTTTCAAAATTTCATCCTTTCAAAATCTTATCTGCAGTCATAAGTGCTATTGCTTGGATAGTTGGTGTCGGATTAACCGCAGCAGATGTGGTAAAAACTGATCCATCAACGATATACAAATTCTTAACATCATGGCTTTCACAATTAGCATTTACTACTGAATTCTTAGGGTCATCACCCATTTTTGTTGTTCCCATCAAATGCCACCCTCCACTTCTCAAGACTGGTATAGTTGTGGTTTCAACACATCCTGCTTCTTTGAGCAACTCTTCCGCCTTTCCAATTCCGTGATTTAGAAGTTTTTTTGTATTATCTGAAGTTTTATAATAAATTTTTGGGATAGGTAGTGTATTTGAATTTCCAGAAACAATCTCTACTCTATTGTGTAGCTCTGGAAGATCCTCACTAATAACTGCCATGGTGGAAAATCTTCTAAATCTCTTTTTAAACTCATTGTGATGTGAATCTCCCCAAGGTACAATCGTTGGCGAACCAGCACCTAGAGCAGTCATTGCAGGGCTTGTAGATCTATTCATTTGAAATGAATACCCTCTCAAAAAGTCTCTTTTAGGATCTGTTTCATAGAACTCCTGGACTATCAAAATGTTTCCTAATGAGCCTAAAGAATAATCAATATCTTCTTCAGGATAGTAGCCGTTAACAATTGCATATGGATGAAACATTAAATTTTTTCCAACAAGGCCCGAACTGTTGGACAGACCATTAGGATTTTGTTTTGAACTACTGTTAAGTAATAACCGAGGAGTCCCAATTCCATTACAAGCTAGAATTACTTTACCCGCTTTTTGAAAATATTCATTATTTTTCGTATCTCTGTAAACAACTCCATTTACATTACCTTTTGAATCTACTTGGACATTTTCAACAATGCAGTTAGTACGTAATTCCAATCCATTTTTTATTGCAGGTTTTATATATACATGATCTGTTGAAGCTATAGCTTCCCACAATTTTTTATTATGATAGCTTCCATTATTATTTAATCCTGCTCTTCCTTTATAATCTATTGATGCCTGATAAGAATCTGAAGGCCACCAGTGCCAACCTAGCCTATCAGCTGCCTTTGCTATTCTTTCACCATCAATTCCTAAAGGTAAAGGGGGCATTGGTCTTGCAGATCTGACCGGATAAGCAGGATCACCTTTAATGCCAGAACACCCCATCATTTCGTCATTTAAATCATAGTATTTTTCCAGATCCCAATAAGATATCGGCCAATCATCAGCAACTCCGTCTAACGTTTTTACTCTAAAGTCCGAAGGGTGAAATCTTGGTGTATGTGCAGTCCAGTGATGAGTTGATCCTCCAACAGCATTAAACATTAAGGGTGAAATATCTGAATTTTCATCTGATATTTCATAATCTGACTTTAAATTTCTTACATTAGGATTAAAATTAAAATCATTTTTTAATCTAATTTCCCAATCTGGAGTATCTCCTGGATAATCATTGAACCAATCCCCCTGCTCCAACAAGACAACATTTGCTCCACTAGAGGATAATTTCCAAGCACATGCTCCCCCGGATGCTCCAGATCCAACAATTACCATATCGACGAAAGGAAGATTCTTAGCCAACTTAATGATCCTTCTTATTAATTTTTATTTTAGACTATATTAAAAATACTATTAAGATCGTACTAATAAAATGATTAAAGGTGCCTTGACATCGGTATTATTAATGTTTGTCTTTATACCTATACCTGTAGTTCATTTTGTAGCTGTCCCACTAAGTCCTTTTATTGGAGGCTTCATTGGAGGAGGGATCGCCAAAGCTGATAAAGAAAAAATTATTGTATTTAGTTTATTAACAACAGGGATAACTTTTATTCCTTGCGCAATTCTAGTGATTTATTCGCTAATACAAAAAATCAACAATGTTGAAGTTCTAGGGATAAATCCTACTCTTGCAATAATAATTTCAATAATTTTAATCCCATACACTTGGTTTGGTAATATTGTAGGGGCTTTAATTAGTTATGTAATTAGATCAAAGAATGAATCTTCAACTTAAAATTACAGGACTTGGACCAATTATAAAATTTTGAATAGAATCTTTAAATATATATTTTTTTTCAATAAATTTGTTTTCAGAAGAATAGTAAAAAATAACATTGTTATTTATTTGGAGTCTATTCATCTCATCTAGATAACTATCTTTAATTTCTTTGAATTCAAAAGGAATGTTAAATGAATCTAATTTATCTATCAAGGTACTAGTTTCTTGTATCTTATTTTTGGAAACTATAGTCATTTTGTTTAAATTTTTAAACATTAAAACATTATCTATTATCTTTGTAAAAACTTCTTCATTGGAATAATTAATCATAAAATCATTTGTTTTCTTATCGTCATGTGTAAAATTTGGTGGGACTGAAAGTAATGGATGAAAAGTTTTAATATAAGATTTAAATTTTTTAGCGCTTAGAAAAAGTTTATATAATTTATCATAATTATGTGAAATAAGAGACAATGAAATTCGATCAATTGATTGAATTTTTTTTATACTTTCAATCGAATCAATCGTATTGGTCGAAACTTTTATTTCATCATCAATGTTTTTTATGATATTGATTATTTTTTCCAAATAAACTTTAGACAAAATCTCAGATTTTTCATAGGTAGAATCTGAAAATAATTCCATGTTGTTGCTAATGCTTTTTATTTTGTGCATAGGCTCCAAAATAAAACACAAAATCAATTCTTTGAAATTAATGATTTTAGAATTCAACAAATAATCTATGCTTTTTTCATATTCCTCAGATCCATCTAACAATATAAGAATTTTAGACATTATTATTTATCCTAAATCTACAATAGGACAATCATAATCATTACCCCATTCTCTCCAAGAGGCATCATAATTTTTTATATCTTTAAATCCTGATAATTTTAATGCCCAAAAAACATGAGCCGCCCTAATACCACCTTGACAGTAAGTTATAGTTGGTAAATTAGCATTTAAGCCTATTTTTTTTGTTATATCTAAAATTTCTTCTGAACTCTTTAACATAGGGACTTCAGAATCTGTGTTGAAATTTACCCATTCTTTGTGAATGGATTTAGGGATATAACCTCCCCTTCGGCCTCCACGTTTGTTTATGCCATTTCTTTCATCTTCAGATCGAACATCTAATATTTGATAAGAATTTTCATCTTTGTTATTAAGTATTTTCAACAACAATGATCTATCAGCAAAGATTTCATCATGAGGATCTGTAGCTTTAAAATCTCCTATGATTTTTGATTGCAAGTTTCCTTTTTCAATTTGCCTGTTTTCATAAATCCATTTTAGGAATCCTCCATCTAGAACTTTAATATTTTTATGCCCATAAAACATCATTACCCAAGCTAAGCGAAAAGAATATAAAGCTGATGATCTATCATAACCTACTACGGTAGTATTGTTATTTATGCCTAATTTAGAAAAAGTATCCTCTATTTGAGATTTATCTTGAACGTAGATTCTATCTTCCAAAGATTTTTTATAATAATTATCACCAACATTTAGTGCTCCAGGAATATGAGATTCTTCATATTGATCTTTTGCATCTAAGTCTAGTACAATGATATCTTCCTTGAGATAATTTTCCTCAAGCCAATCAGTCGTGACAAATATTTCTGAATTATGATATTTTCTATCTTCTATTGAAACAAAATTCATAAATTAACTCCTATTATTACTATTGAATAATATAAGACCAATTAATAATGATTATTTTATATAATACTAGAATATATTTGTAAAATATGAATGTAGAAACGCTTTATAACGTCAACTTAAAAAAATTAATGTCATTAGTTAATTTTGAATACGACAAATTTCCAAACAAAAGACAACCAGGATTCCATTTGGATAGAGTAAATTATTTGATGAAAACATTTAATTATCCAAATAAATTGCAAAATTTTATCCATATAGCTGGCTCTAAAGGCAAGGGGTCGACAGCAAACCTAATATCAAATGGATTATCAGAATATAAAGTTGGATTATTTACTTCTCCTCATATGCATTCTATTAGAGAAAGAATAAAAATTAATAACAAGCCTATTTCAAAAACAATTTTCAATAAATATTTTGATCTAATATGGCCCACAGCAATTACAATGAGATCGGAGAAATTTAATGAACCTACTTTTTTTGAATTTATTACTTTAATGGCTTTGTTGGTTTTTAGAAATGAAAAAGTTGACGTTTCTGTGATTGAGGTGGGATTAGGAGGAAGATTGGACTCAACGAATGTAATTGATCCTCTGGTTACTGTAATAACACCGATTAGTTTAGATCATACAAACATTCTTGGTCGAAGAATTAAGGATATTGCAAAAGAAAAAGCAGGAATAATCAAACCCAACGTTCCCGTCATAATTTCTCCACAAATAAAAAGTGCTTTGTTTGTTATAAAATCTGTTGCAATACAACAGAATTCATATTTAGTATCTACAAATAATTTATCAATTAAAAGTAGAAATGTAACCCGTGAAGATAAAGTCTATCAATCTATAATTTTCAATAAAAAATATAAATTTAATTTAAACTTACTTGGACAACATCAGATAGATAATTTGAAGACAGCAATTAAAACAATTGAAACCTATAAAAAAACAATAAAAGAAATTCCAAATTGGTCTTTAATAACGCAAAACATTTCCAAAACTACTATGGTTGGAAGATGTGAAATTTTTAAATCAAAGAATAATTTCATGGTGATAGATGGTGCTCAAAATAATAAATCTAGTAAGGCATTATTGAAAACCTTGAGGGAGTTTAAAATTGATTTATCAAAAGTAATTTGGATCTTTGGTAGTACCCAAGGACACAATGCTATAGAAACGTTAAAACCCATAATGAAAATAAATTCAAGAATTATTTTAACAAAAAGCCGTATACCAAAAGCAAAAAACACTTCTTTATTATTTAATGAAATAAAAAAACTAAAATTAGATATAATTAAAATTACCGAAAATTCCAAAATGGCATATGATTATGCAAGGAATATTATAAGGAAAGATGAAGTGATTGGTGTATTTGGGTCTCTATATGTTGCAGCAGAAATTATGGAATTAGTTAATAATATTGAGCCAGAATTGTATAAATATGGATAACAAAGTTGTGGTAACAGGAATAGGAATAATGAGTTGTTTAGGAAGCTCTGTAGAGAAATTTTGGGGAGCTCTCAAAAACGGAAAGTCTGGCATAAGACAAATATTACAAGTAGATCCAAACTCATTCCCTTGTAAAGTAAGTGGAGAAGTCCAAAATTTTATTCCAAAAGACTGGATGAATCCTAAAGAAGCAAAAAGGATGGGTAGATTTTCACAACTTGCTGTAGCTGCTTCAAAAATTGCTGTAGATCAATCAGGTTTCCTAGGCAAAGTTGATCCTTCAAGAATTGGTGTTTTATTAGGATGTGGAATAGGAGGCTTGCCCGAAACAGACCAACAAGCAAAAGTTAAAGAAACTAGAGGGGTAATGAAGATGAGTCCTTTTTATATCCCAAGTATGTTACCAAATATGGCATCAGCGAATTTATCAAGAATATATGGAGCTACAGGATATAACAATACTTGCATTACTGCCTGTGCTGCTTCTACTCAAGCTATTGGAGAAGCGTCAGAAATAATAAGACATAATAAAGCAGACGTTATAATTACAGGAGGGACGGAGGCAGGAATTTGTGAAATTGGAATGGGTGGTTTTAGTACTATGCACGCACTTTCAACTTGGAAAGGAGATCCCTCATCAGCGAGTAAACCTTTTGATTTGAATCGAGATGGATTTGCACCTGCTGAAGGTTCAGGAATTTTGATATTAGAGTCTGAATCTCATGCATTGAACAGAGGGGCAAAACCAATAGCCGAAATAGCTGGATGGGGAGTTAGTTCTGATGCCTTTCATCTTGTTCAACCTCATGAAAAAGGATTAGGGGCCGTAAGTGCAATGAATAATGCCATAGAAGACGCACGGATAGATAAATCTGAAATAGACTATATAAATGCACATGGAACTTCTACGCCAGCAAACGATCGAATTGAAACTTTGGCAATAAAAACTTTATTTAAAAAAGAAGCTTACAAAATACCTATCTCTTCTACTAAATCAATGATTGGACATGCATTGGGAGCGTCAGGGGCAATGGAAGCAATAGCTGGGATACAATCAACAATAGAAAATGTAATACATCCTACTATAAATCTTAATGATCCTGATCCTGAATGTGATCTTGACTATGTTCCAAACGTTAGCAGAACGAAAGAAATTAATTACGTACTATCTAATAGTTTTGGTTTTGGAGGACAAAATGCATGTTTGATTATAAAGAAATATTAATAATTTGAACATTTATATCTTTTATGACTATTCCAACCAGCTCATTCAAATAAAATTCTTCTGAATTATTCATTCTAACCACAAATTTATTATCACTATTCTCTATAATATATAGATAATCTCCTTCAACAAATTCCTTTTGAATAATTGTAAATTGTTTTTTATCTCTAACTATTCCAAGTTGGTTAGGACTAACATTTATTTTTACTTTATTTTTATCTTTAAACTTTGAGTGAGATTTAAATTTACCTATTTCTGTAGTGATAATCCCATTGGAGATTTCTCCATCCAATATATTAGAATTTCTTATTGCCTTAGCGATTATTTCATTTTTTGGATTATAAAAAATATCAAAAGGTGTTCCATATTGGATAATTTCTCCTCTTAATATAAAGCCAATTTTATCGGATAAACTTAAAGCTTCTTCAGAATCATGTGTTATAAGAATAACTGTTGTATCAATACTTTTTAAAATCATTTTTATTTCTCGACGTATTTCCACTCTTAATCCTCTATCAAGATTTGAAAAAGGTTCATCCATTAATAAAAGTTTTGGTTTTCTAACTAAGGATCTAGCTAATGATACACGTTGCTTTTGCCCACCCGAAAGTTCATCAACATATCTGTTTAAATATTTTTCTACACGAAGTAAATTTATAATATGTTCTACAAAAGTTTCATCATATTTATCTTTTTTATTTAATCCGAAATAAATATTTTCTTTTACATTCAAATGAGGAAAAAGAGCAAAATCTTGAAATATTGTCCCAATTGATCTTTTTTCTGGACTTATATGATAGAAGGCGGAAGAAAGTAATTGTCCTTCAAGTCTTATATAACCTTCATCTATTTTTTCAAGTCCATTTATTACTCTTAACAAAGAAGTTTTACCTGCACCACTATCTCCCAAAATACTAATAAATTCTCCTTTATTTACATTCAAAGAAAGATTAGATAAAATTTTTTCATCCTTAGAATATGAGAAAAAAATTTCATTTATTTCTAATATAGGTTGGATATTGTCTTTCCCATCATTTGTCATTTCAATGTCCCGCCCTTTTTGACAAACCTCTAGACATAAAAATATATGTGGGGATTCCTGCAATTATAACCAACAATAATGACGCAGCGGCAGTGTCCATGAAAAATGCTTCACTAGCTGAACTCCAAATACTTGTAGATAAAGTCTTAAAACCAATTGGACTTAAAATCAATGTTGCCGGAAGTTCTTTTAAGCAAAGAATAAATATCAAAGTTGCAGCATAAATAAAACTAGGGCTTGATAATTTTATAATCACTTGATAAAAAGTTTCAAATTTATTTTTACCCAAAGTTAAAGATGCTTCTTCCAAGGAAGGATTTATTTGGTTCATAGAAGTTCTAATTGGACCTAAAGAAGCAGGTAAAAAAGTAATGAAGTATCCGACAATCAAAATAAAAAATGTTTGATAAGCTACGTGAAAATAATTTACAGTAAAAAATACTAATGACATAGCGACAACTATAGCTGGCAATGATAACCCTACATATGAAGATTTTTCAATTATTACCGATAAATATTTTATTTTTTTTCTAATAGTAATCAATATTGGGATAGTCAAAAAGGTTATAACAAGAGAGGCAATAACAGAAATAGAAACGGTATTTAAAGTAGCAGTAAAAAGATCTTTGAAAGAGTTGTTATTGATAATCCCCTGAATCAACCAATAAATCAATACTGATATTGGTATAAAAAATCCCAACAAAGATGGCAATACAACAAATGGTAATAAAATCCATTTCCAAATCCCTAGATCTAATTGTTTAGTGTTTTTTAAATTTGAAGAAGAAAAGTTTTTTTCATTTCCTCTGGTATGTGATTCTAAAAATAAAATGATAAAACAAAAAAGTATTGTTAATAAAGAAATCTCTAAAACACCATAGTTACTGATACTTGTGTACATTCTGTTGAAAATTGCAGTAGTAAAAGTGGTAAATCGTAAAAGGGAAACTGCACCAAAATCACTAAGTACATACAATGCTATTATTAATGAGCCTGCAGCAATTGTGGGTTTAACCATTGGAAAAATAACTTTGATAAAAGTTTTATAAATACCAGCACCTAAAGTTCTCGAAGCATCTATCATTTCATAATCAAATCTTCTAAATATTGCACATAAACCTATGTATAAATAGGGATAAGTTATAAGTGATAAAACGAAAGTTGATCCCCATAATCCATAAAATGAAGGGATATAATCTACATCAAAAAAAACGTTGATTAATTTAAAAACCCATCCTCTTGGTCCCCAGATTTGTATTTGTGTAGTAGCCATAACATAGCTAGGTAAAGCAATAGGAAGTACACTTAAAGAAATAAGATATTTAGCATATGGAAGATTACTTCTGGTATTCAAAAATGCCATTGGAAGAGAAATAATTATAGAAAAAAACACAACTAAAGCCACCAAAGACAAAGTATTGATAGATAATCTTAAAATCTTAAAATTAAATAAAAAATCAAAAAAAATACGGAAATCAAAAGACACTTTTATAATTAGATAGAATAAAGGAAGCAACAAAATAAGAGTCAATAAAATAGAAAAAATAAAAATGGTATAACTACCGATTTTTAATTCTTCCATAGGACGTAATATGTATTTATCAAGAAACAAATTTATTAAATCAATTATTATCGACTATTTTAGTATACAATTTTCAAAGCAAAAGTAATGCGAAAATTTCTGAATAAAATAGAATTTATTACGATTACCGCAATATTCTTTATATTTTTATTTCTTTTTTTTACTTCAGGGAATAGTTTTTTGCTATTAGACTCAAACATTTCAGAATCTACTATAAAACAAAAAGAAACTCCTGCGATTATTATTCCTGAACAAAAAGAAACTCCTGCGATTATTATTCCTGAAAAAAAAGAAACTCCTGCAATTCCTATTCCTGAAAAAAAAGAAACTCCTGCAATTACTATTCCTGAAAAAAAAGAAACTCCCTCAATTATTATTCCTGAAAAAAAACAAACTCCCGCGATTATTATTCCTGAAAAAAAAGAAACCCCTGCGATTATTGCAATGACTATGGCTAAAATTATTAGTGAAAAAAATCTAGTAAATAGTGACTTTATATTTAATGGGCACGAAGAAAAAAATTGGGAAACATCATCTATGGGCTGTCCTAAAAATGGACTCTTTTACCAAAATAAAGAAACATCAGGGTACATTTTGGAATCACTAATAAATGGTGAAAAAACTTTTTACCATATAAATAACGAAGGAGTATACATTAATTGCACGGAGATAAATTTATATAATAATCAATCAAATTTAAATTTTGTAGAAAAATTTAAATTAAATCAATCGAAAGCAATTGTACTAAGTATTCGTGAGGACAATAAAACTTTAGCTGTAATAGATGAAAAAGAGGAAGTCACAAAAATAATAAATTCACTTAATGTAAATATATTAAATGAAAAAGTAGAAGATTGTGAAGCTTTATATGATTTAACTTTTCTAAAAACTAAGGAAAATATTGTATTTAATGTCTTTTGTACATCAAATAGATATTATGTTTATAATAACGAATCTTTTTACGGTGCTGAACTTTTTATAAATGTTTTGGAACCAATATTATCTAACATTAGTTTCCCTGGATTACCAAATGAATAAAAAAAACAAACTCCCTATAGGGAAACTAAACAATGATCTTTTATCTAAAATATTAAATGCAATTAGTAATGAAACTTCCAGTCCTAAAGTAGGACAAGACTCAGCTGAAATATCTGTTAGTGAAAAAGACTTTATTCTTGTTTCAACTGATCCAATTACTTTTCAAAATGAAAATATAGGGAAATATTGTATTGAAATCAATTCGAATGATATTTATGCTTCAGGAGGAATTCCAAAATGGTTTTTATTGACTATTTTAATCCCCCAAAATACTAATTTCAAAAATATAGAAGAAATTACTAATAATGTTTCTAAGACAGCCAAAAAATATGGTATAGAAATAGTTGGAGGACATACCGAAATTACTTCATCAGTAAATCAAATAATTTTAAACGGTACTATGATAGGAACATACAGTAAAAATTTCAATCCCAATCAAAAAGTTACAGAAAACATGGATATTATACTTGCTGGTTATTGTGGTATCGAAGGAAGTAAAATAATCGCAGAACTTCAAAATAATCAAAAAGGGATGAGAAATCTTGAATTATATAATTCTTCTCAGAATATGAGTGTTTCAGTAAAAGATATAGCTATTACAGCTGTCAATACAAAGAACGTAGTAAAAATGCATGATCCGACCGAAGGAGGAATTGCAACAGCTATACATGAGTTGTGCGATTATGCAAATTTGGGATGTCAGATTTATTATGAAAAAGTTGAGTTTGTTCCCTTCTTTTTAGAGACATGCAATACCTTAAATATTAATCCTCTAGGTGTTATAAGTTCTGGATGTTTATTAATAATCTCAAAAAAAACTGAATCAAAAAAAATAATAGACTCCTTAAACACAAATAATATTAAAAGTAAAATTATTGGTTATACTAAAAATAAAGATTATGGGAAAAAAATAAATATAAATGATCAAAACGTTGATCTTTTGAGATTTGATCAAGATGAAATTACAAAAATATTAAAATAAAATAGATGATCACAGACAATTTATACAACAAACTAAATTCTTATCTCCCTGAAGAGGAAATGATAAAAATAAAGAAAGCTTTCAAGTTCGCTAATAAAGCTCATAGGGGGCAAAAAAGAAAATCAGGTCATGATTTTATAGTTCATCCAGTTGAGGTTGCGTATCATTTAGCAAGATTAGAATTAGAACCAAATGTTATTGTTGCTGGACTTTTACACGATGTAATTGAAGATACAAATACCACAAGTAAAGAAATTGAAAAAAAATTTGGAATAGAGGTTAGTAAATTAGTAAATTCATTAACAAAACTTAATATTACTGAAGACAATATCAATGAACATGTAGAAAAGAAAAATTTACGTAATTTCTTAGTATCTATGGCAGAAGATGTTAGGGTTGCTATTATCAAACTGGCCGATAGACTACATAACGTTGAAACTTTGCAATATTTAGATAAAGAAAAAAGGGAGAAAATTGCAAAAGAAACACTCAGTATACATGCCCCAATAGCAGAAAAAATAGGTATGAATGATTTTAAATGGCGTCTTGAAGACGAAAGCTTTAAATACCTAATGCCAAAGGAATACAAACTAACTAGCAGGCTTATAAAACAAAAAAGGGAAGAAAGAGAAATCGCTACGAAAAAAATGATTTCTCAGATTGAAGAAAGATTATGTACTGAAAATATTTCAGTATCGGTATCTGGCAGACCCAAACATTTATTTTCTGTACATAATAAACTTCAAAGATATAAACAATTAGGAAGAAATTTTTCCGATATTGAAGATCTTATAGCTATCAGAATTATTGTAAAAGATACTAAAGAATGTTATTTAGTTTTAGGAATTATTCATGAATTATGGAGACCGGTAACTGGTTCTTTTGATGATTATATATCTTCTCCAAAAGATAATCTTTATCAGTCATTGCATACAGTTGTTATAAATGATCAAAGTCAAAAAATAGAATTTCAAATACGTACTGATATCATGCATCTTTATGCAGAAGACGGAATGGCATCCCATTGGAAATATAAAAGTACATTACATGATAATAATAAAAATTTATATCATGATATAAACTGGACTCAAAATCTCCTTGAGTGGGAAACAGAAATAGTTGAAGATAGTGAATACCTAGAATCTGTAAACAATGACATATTATCTGACAAGGTAATTGTAAATTCTCCAAAGAATGAAGTATTCACTTTGCCCATTGGATCAACTCCATTAGATTATGCATATAGATTACATACAGATTTAGGTCATAATTGCCAAGCTGCCTTTGTAAACGGAATTTTAGTTCCTTTGAACAGAAAATTAAATAATGGTGACACAGTACAGATACAAAAATCTGATTTAGACAACGGTCCGAATTTAGATTGGCTGAATGAAAGTCTAGGTTTTATTGCTACTGCAAACGCTCGTAATAAAGTAAAAAATTGGTTTAAAAAAAGGGAACGAACAGAAAATATAAAAAGAGGAGAGGAACAAATTCTAAGTAACATAAGATTATCAAATATTGAAACTTCAGAAATAAATATAAATGATTTTTTTGATAAAGAAAGTTTTGAAAACTATGCTTATAAAGTTGGAACAGGGGAAGTTAATAACGAAGAAATAATCAACTTAATAAACCAACAACAAGCTAAAGAAACTGTTAAAAAAATAAATATTAACAATAAAAGTAAAAATGTTGAAGAAATATTTGATCCTTTATCTTCTATTGTGGTAATGGGTGGAAAAGATTTACAAAACAAAATTGCTAATTGTTGTGAACCTGTTTATGGGGATGAAATCGTAGGATATAAATTATCCAGTAATGAAGTAATTATTCATCGGATAATGTGCTCACAATTAAGAAATAGAGAAAATACCAATAGATTTTTGGTAGCCGCTTGGGGGCATTCAAAACAATTAACTCCAACTAAAGTCATGATTGAAGCATATGATCGAATGGGACTAATAAGGGATATTACGGATGTTGTTTGGGGAGAAAAAACAAATTTACATTCGATAAATTCTTCAGAAGATAATCAAAATGGAACATGCAAAATCCAATTAACAGTTTATACTAAAGATCTAGGACAAATAATAAGACTTTTGGGGAAAATGGAAAAAACCCCAGGAGTATACAAAGTTTCTCGAATAGAATAATCAAATAGGACCAAAAATGCCAAGTATAAAAACTCATAGAACTCAATTAAAAAAGTTGAGACAAAATCTTTCAGTTAAGACTTCAATTAAGTCTTCTATTACAAGATTGAGAAATGGAATTGAAAATAAAAATGATAAAGCGGAAATAGAATCCTTATATAGAAAAGCCTCTAGTTTACTTGACAGAGCATCAAAAAATAACGTCATTCATAAAAATAACGCGTCCAGAAGAAAATCAAGATTACAAAAACTTATAAATAAAAATACTTAAATACATCATTGAATAATCCCGAATCAATATATAACTGGGAAATTGACCATTCTGATCCTAATGATGAAAATCCAACTATAATTATTGCAGTCAGACCTTACAAAGGATTGATTTCTAAATGGAAGTTTATTATACCAGCAGAATATATAGGAATTATAAATTGGGGGATTTCAAACAAAAATAAAACAAGTAACATCAGAAGACCAAGAGGGGCAATAGAAACTCCAATGATTAAACTTATGGATGGTCAAGAAGTAGTTCTAAAGGGTGGAATCGAACCAATATCTAATACAAAACAAGCAACTATTATTTTAAAATCTCCAGCACCACACTTTTTGGCTTTTGGATTTAGTGAAGAAGAAGATTCTCCTCCAATAAATATTGAGGGGATAACTTTTGAAAATCATCCACATTAAAAGACACTAAAATTGACACTAGATATTAAATTAAATAATTTGTTATTATGGAACCTATGAAACCATTAACAGATAAACAAAAAGATATATTAATTTTCATTGAAGAATTTATCAATGATTATGGGTACCCTCCAACAATAAGAGATATTCAAAACAATTGTGAGATTTCGTCCACATCAGTTGTTAAATACAATCTAGACAGACTTCAAGAAAAAGGGTTAATGACTAGAGCGTCAGAGGTATCTAGAGGGATAAATCTTAAAAGTGAACCCAAAAATCCGTTAATCAAGGTCCCAGTAATTGGAACAATCACAGCAGGTGAACCCTTCCCTCTATTTGATGACAATAGATGGGAATATGATGATATGGATATGCTAGGACTTCCAGATAATTTTTCTTATCTAGAAGAAAAATTATATGCACTAAAAGTCTCAGGAACATCAATGATCGACGCGTTAATTGGTGATGGAGATACTGTTATTATGGAAAAAACTAAATCTGTAAATAATGGAGACATGGTGGCAGCTAATGTAATTTCAGAAAACGAAACCACCTTAAAAAGAATTTATAAGGAAAAGGAAAACATAAGATTACAACCAGAAAATCCCCTTATGAAAGCTTTAATATATCCTTCTAAAAACATTTCAATATTAGGTAGAGTAGTTGCCGTCTGGAGAAACTTAAACAAATAATTATCAATTAATAATTGTTTGTAATTATTTGATGAAGATCGCTATTTTGAGTTCAATTTAACTAAAATATAGGTATTCTCAATCATCTGACGGCGGTATTGATCACATTTTTTAAATAAAAAGCTTAATTTTTGAAAAAGATTCTTTAAAATACTTAAAGGCTGAAAAATATCCAAAAAATGTTCCAATAATTAGAACTACAATACTCAATTCAAAATAATAAGATAAAGGAATTATTGGAGTTGCTATTAGCATGCTTATGCCACTCATTTGAAGAATTGTTTTAGTCTTACCAAGAGAAGAAACTCCAAGCGTTTTCCCATTTAAAGAGTTGGCCATCCACTCACGTAAGGACATAATGAATATTTCTCTAGATATTATTAGGATTGTAATGACAAATATAATAGTTGATTCTCTTTGGTAAACAAGTGAAATTAAAACAAGGAATACTAAAAATTTATCAGCGACAGGATCTAAAAAAGCTCCAAATTTAGATTGAGATGATCGTCTTCTTGCAAATGCTCCATCTAATGCATCACTTAATGAACCTAATATAAATAAAATCAAAGCAATTATAACTGCTAAATTTGAATTGAAAAATAATAAAACAGAAACAAATATTGCAAAAATAAATCTAGAAATAGTTAAAACTGTTGGGAAATTTATCATTAGTTTTTATATTTATCCCTTCTATAAGGCTAATTCTTATAATATGAGTAAGTATACATTAAATCAATTTATAAGAAGGAAAAAAATTAATTTATTCCTTCTTAATAACAAATCTCATAATGTATAATTATTACAAGTTCATAATAACTTTAAATTAACCCAACATTATTAATATAGAAATTGATTAAAAAGCTTATATGGCTAAAAGAATATATTGATATCAATATTATTACTTTAAATAAAACAAATATTGCATGGATTATAGGTGCACTATTTGTTATTTACTTCTTCGCGACTAAAGTTCTTCTATATGATTTGTATGACTTTGCAAGAGATGAAGATGGAAACATAATAGGTTCTTCTTATCAAACCTCGAATGATTAAAAAATCAGTCTGATTGATTCATAATCAGAGTTGTATGTTTTGACATCACTTTTTAACATCAAAATAATTTTACAAATGTATTTGATGGTTGAAAGAATTTAAACCGTTTCTAAATACCAAAGATATGCTTTGTCATAATTTGATATTATTAATATAAATTCAAAAATTTAATTAATACAATATGGGATTTATTCAAAATTTAGGATTACCTCAGCTAGCTCTAATTGCTTTTATTGTACTTCTACTTTTCGGAGTTGGAAAATTGCCTCAGGTAGGTGATGGACTAGGGAAGGCTATAAATAATTTTAAAAACGCTATAGGAAAATCTGAAGATAAAGAAGATAAAGATAAATAAATATCACATTTGTTTTAACCCTGTTTACTCATAATCAAAGTTTATTACTATGAATAGCCCTTTCCCAAAATCTGTAATTATAATAGGTGGTGGAGTCATAGGAATGAGTGCCGCTTTCCATTTATCTGAAAAAGGTGTTAAAGATATATCCATAATAGAAAAAGGAACAGTAGGAAGTGGTTCCAGCGGTCAGGCAGCAGGAATTGTTACCTGCCTACAGTGGAACGCTACATCGGTTGTAGCAAGAATGAAATCTTTAGATCTTTTTGAAAGATTCAGTAATATTTTAGATGGTTATTCATTTCAGCAAGTTGGATGTCTAAATTTATCATCAAAAGAAGATTATTTACAAGGTTCTGATCTTAGAGAACTACATGACAAATTAGG
>Ga0310123_10000851_pt1 | contig 26740 bp, 24 predicted proteins | sample CB6_AW_1057_MG_FD_203505 | JGI IMG/M metagenome (GOLD analysis project Ga0310123, IMG submission 203505) | Marine microbial communities from Western Arctic Ocean, Canada - CB6_AW_1057 | ecosystem: Environmental > Aquatic > Marine > Oceanic | place: Canada: Western Arctic Ocean | collected... | reverse complement strand
CATCCGATCGACGTCGATCGTGGATTTCTGCCGCAAATCGTCGAGTTGGTTCAGTCCTTGATCGAGGGGGGGCGCCAGCCACTGCTCATCAAAGAGATTGCTCGTCCCGCCTTCACGTCAACCCGCTGGTTGCCGCGGTAGGTCGTTCCTCGCCAGGTGGTGTCGGCCAGACCAATTTGTTTGAACAAGGCGTTGAACAGCATCCCCAAGGCGGCGGCTGCGCCCAGCGGATACGTCAGCGACCAGACCCGGCCGATGGACAGGAATCTATAAAACTGCCAGACTGCCGCCTGGCATACGAGGATCACTCCCGCCCAGGCTAACAGCAACATGTTCCACGTCGGGGCGTCGGTCGGCGAACACTCGATCCGCCCTATCAAAGACAAGATCAGGACGATCCAGGGCAGAATCGAAAACATCCCCAGCGATAGCATCGACAGGCCCAGTCTCCGTGCCGATTTCAGACTGCCAAAAAATATCCGGCTCCATCCCCGCCAGGCATCGGCGACGGAGCCATACATCCGCGTGCGGTATAGGTCGTCGTTCTCGACCATGCGCAGCACCAGCCCGGCGGCTTTGGCGAACCGCGCCATTTGGATGTCTTCGTTGACCTCAGTTTTCACCCGTTCGTGGCCGCCGATCGTCTTGTAACAACTGCGCTTCATCAGCATGAAGGCCCCGTTGGCGTAGGCGGTCGATTTCTGAGAGTCGTTCACGCGGCGGGGCTGAAACCAGAACAACAGCGTCTGGGCACAGATTGGCTGTGTGATTTTTTCCCAAAGCGTATTCATTTCCAGCACGGGCGTAACGGTTAAAAAATCGGCCCGGTGTCGCAGCGCTTCCTGCATCGCAACGGAAAGTGTTTTTGTGGAGATCTGCCGACAATCGGCGTCGGTGAAGCAAAGCCACTCGCCCGTGCTCGTCTCGACCCCCTCACGCATGGCGTTGTTTTTTCCGAACCAGCCGTCCCGCAAATGCACGATGTGAATCACTTGCAGCCGTCCGCCCGATTCCTGTTCCAGCCGGCGGAGAATTTTCGGCGTCTCGTCGTTGCTACGGTCGTCGACGACAATCAGCTCTAAGTTTGGATAGTCCTGTGTCAACAACGATCGGACACAGGACTCGATATTCTCCTGTTCGTCCTTGGCGGCCACCAGCATTGACAAGCGGGGCGGTTGATCGGGCGGACCAGAGTACGAGTGGGAACTCAGCACCGAACGGCGTCGAAACTCGGCGGTCATCATCACCAGCCGGAGGAGCCATTGCAAACCGATGAGGGCCGCCAGCATCAGCCAGAACTGAGGGTGCGCTTCGATCAGGTGCGTCACGGCGGAACCCTGCAGAGAACGTCCTGTTGAACCGGCTGATGTGGGGTTGTGTCCGAAAGACAATCGTCTCGATCAGACATGCGGGGACCGCCGCGTGCTATCCAAGTGCGGTCTCGCTATATGGAAATCAGCCCACGTCACGGTGCGGCAATCCGTACCGACTGAGATCTAGCTCGGCATTTCGGGCCGGAAACTTCGCTGAATTCCCGAAGTCGGGCAAATGCGCAAAGGAACCGGCCAGCAACTCCACTCCGATTCCTTGGGGGGGAGCAGCCTCAAAACCGGGATGGCGACATTTCCGTCAGATTGTCGCCTGGAAAGGATGGCAGCAATCTGAGCTCTCGGACCAAAAACCGCTTCATCCAAGCGTTCTGTTTGCGGTCGCTGATTTTTCTCGATTCGCAGGCCGTCTGGAGTGTCCCAAACGGTTGTGACGATTCTAGCGGTCCCGCCCCGATGATGAGTTTCCAGCGGTCGATGTCTTGGGCTCACAGGGCACGGTCATCGAACTATGGTTGTCTTTGAAGCCTACGCACTCTGTCCGCGCGCACACATCAAATATCTCAAGAAAGAGCAGATCCATTATGACCGTCCATTCGCCGTTCGATACTACAAGTCTGCCTGTCGACGGACCAGATGCCGTCTCCTCCAGAGACCGTCGCCAAGACAACCGTCAGTTCCACGGTAAGAAACTCGTTATCCTGCTGCCCGGCGACGATTCTCCCGCAGAAACGCCTCGGATCTGGGCCGAGATATAAGCCTGGTCTCACAATGTGTCGAAGATAGGCATCAACTTCCTTTGCCTCGAGAAGATCGAAGCTGAGACAGTCTTTGTTCGGCCTGACGGACCGGCCGAAAAAGTCGCCGAGATTCAGATCGCCAGCCGTTCAGAGCGGATCAGCGGTCTCTGGGAATACGGTGGTTCCGTGCGGCGAGTGTTCCCCCAATCGGAGCTGCAAGAGCAACTGACTCACTGATCACTCACGTAGGATGTGAGAGACGTCCTTTCTCTTGTTGAGAGAAGACGTACCCGGCTGGTCCATTCGAATACGGTCGTCACGCGCTCTTTTGCTGAGACCAGCGACTGCGCATCGGCGACGGAAAAGGGGCGGCCGCCTTGGGGAAATCCGCGTGCTAAAGTTTGGGGCGCGGTGCACGCCGACGGTGTAGCACCGCAAGGCTTGAAATCCGCCTCATCGTTTCAATCGGACCGCAGCTCGAGACCTCGGAAATGAAAATCGAATCGCAAAAACGCCGACTCGGCTTTATCTACCGTACTCACGATCTTTCTGAGTGCTTTTCGGCTGTTCCAGATGCAGCCACTGATCAGCAAGTCCATTCTGCCTTGGTTCGGCGGGACACCCGCGGTCTGGACGACGTGCATGCTCTTTTTTCAGGTCGTGCTCTTCAGAGGGTATTTGTGCACCCACCTGACCACCCAACGATTGAGTCCGCGGAGACAAGGATGGCTACACATCGGGCTGTTGCTGGCCGCGTTGGTGATGTTGCCCATCATGCCCGATACCGATTGGAAACCGCAGGGGGGCGAAGAGTCGGTGCTGCGGATTGTCTTACTGTTGGCAGTGACCGTCGGACTTCCGTTTTTTATTCTGTCGGCGACCGGCCCATTGTTGCAGGGCTGGTTCAGCCGCACGTATGCGGGCACGTCGCCGTATCGGCTGTATGCGCTGTCGAACCTCGGATCTCTGCTGGCGTTGATTTCGTATCCGTTCGTTTTTGAACCGGCATTTGCCACATGGGCGCAGGCCATTTTTTGGTCGTGGGGTTTCGCCGGATTTGCCCTTTGCTGCTCGCTGTGTGCAGTGGCCATGTCGCGGCACACTGCCAGAACGGTTGCCGAACGAGACGGGAAAGCAGCGTCGCTTGTCGAGGAAGGCACGATTGCTCCGCCGACACTTGGCACACGGGCACTTTGGTTTGGGCTGGCGACGGCCGCCTCGGTGATGTTGTTGGCGACCACCAATCAGGTCTGCATGGATGTGGCGTTGGTTCCGTTTCTGTGAGTACTGCCGTTGACCCTGTATCTGATCTTGTTCATTCTCTGTTTCGACAGCGACCGCTGGTATTCGCGGCGGCTGTTTGCGATAGCCTTTGCCGTTTCGATGGCCACGGTCACCGTGGTCATGCTGAAAGGGGCCGGCGGATCGCTCGTCGCGCAGGTCGTCGTTTACTTTTCCGGTCTGTTCTTCTGCGCGATGGTCTGTCACGGTGAGTTGGTGCGGCTGAAACCGCATCCACGATATCTCACGTCGTTTTACCTGGTCATTTCCGCGGGGGGAGCAGCGTGGTGCTGGTGCTGATTGTATTCTTTCGGGACCGCAGTTCGGTGCTGCACGGCGGTCAGTCACGCTGGATCCGAGCGGCGGTTCTTGTCGGCGTGGTCGCCCTGGCGGCCGGTTTGTAGTTGCAAGCGGATGAAAGCCTCGACGATGCCATTGCGGTTTCGCGGAACTTTTACGGCGTGCTACGCGTGAAGGAAGAAGAGGCCGGGGATCCTAACCGGCATCACCGTACACTGATGCACGGCCGAATTGTGCACGGGCTGCAATTTCAGGCCGAGAATAAGCGATTGCTGCCGACCGCGTATTTCGGCCGCAATTCCGGGGCGGGCCGAATATTGCGAGCAGCGCGGGCCCAAGGGCCGATTCGAGTGGGTATTGTGGAATTGGGAGTGGGTACTCTGGCCACTTACGGACGACCGGGCGATTCTTACCGGTTCTACGAAATCAATCCCGAGGTGATCCGCTTGGCGAATCGGTACTTTACCTTCCTCACAGACTGCCAGGCACAGGTCGAACACATTGTGGGAGACGCCCGGCTCTCGCTGGAACACGAACCCTCGCAACAGTTCGACGTGCTGATCCTGGATGCCTTTTCCGGCGACGCGATCCCCGCGCATCTGCTGACCCGCAAAGCGGGAGAAATTTACAGGCGACATCTGAAACCCGAAGGAGTTCTGGCCGTTCATATCTCGAATCTGCACTTCGACCTGCGTCCGGTGGTTGCCGGTCTCGGCGAGCATCTCGGTCTGGTCTCCGCAGCGGTCTTTTCAAAACGCAATGACGAACTCGGTACGAAGAACAGCCTGTGGATGGTCTTGTCGCGCGATGCCGATCGATTGCAGTTCGACGACGTCGACGAAGTCCCGCTGCCGCCAAACAATCGCCGATTCCTCTGGACTGATCATCGCAGCAATCTGTTTGAGATCCTGCGGTAGCAGAGATAACCACTCCGACGCTGAACAAGAGGCCGGCAGCGGATGACGGCGATGGGTGCGCCGTCTGTCGCAACCATTGATTATAAAATAAGATACGACATGGCTCTCAGTCAAAATCGCCCTCAAGATGCATTCTTGACACTTTCGCCAAGCGAAACTTATAATCCCGCTCCTAAGTCGGTCATTCCCGCACCGATTTTGCCGAGTCCGGCAATCGATTTCCATTTGCGGCCTGTCCAAAATTGCGTAGATTTACCGCTGATTTGACAAGCTGCCATTCTCGCCTCAATTCCTGACGACGTCAATTTCAGGAGAGCCTGTGTCGGGCCCAACGACCCATTCACGCAAGTCGATGTTTTTTACCGTGCTTGCGGCGTTTGTCGTCGTCACTGCTGTCTGTTTGACACGCTCGGCTCTTCGCGGTCAGAGGACGAATTCGCCGACCGAACGCGACGCCATTTCTATAACCGCAGACATGTCCCATGAATTTTCCGAAGGTCTCAACCAGATCAGCGTGTTACGGGGACGATGTCGAATCCTCCAAGGCGGCAGCGTTCTCTCGGCACAAAAGATGGTCGTCTGGCATCGCCAGGAATCGAGCGCCTGGGGCGACCGTGACCGGCTTTCGGTTTACTTGGAGGGTGACGTTCGCATCGATCGCCCCGGTCGGTCGGTCAGCGAATCGTTCATGGTGATCAATCTCCTGACACGGACCGGCGTCAGTACCGATGTTCGCAGCCGCTCAACCGTCGGTTCGGCGACTCGTGATGATCCGTTGTTTTTACGCGCTCGGAGACGTCTCGCCCGGCATCGGCGGGGAGCGACCGCACGCGGCACTTTGCAGCGAACACAACTGGTCTTACCGGGTGATGACGCGGGTGAACCGGAACTGCGCAGCGTGCAGATTCAAGCGCCGCCGGGAAACCTCCGCCGCGTGCGCATTTCACCGCGCAGTGCTGTTCCCTATCAACTTCAGAGCTTTCTCTCCAAGGAAACGATCCCCCCCGAACGGGTCTGGGTGCTTACCGGCGGCGTGAACGTGCTGATCGATGGCGTCGACGGATACGGCACCATTGACCTGTCTGCCGATCGCATGGTCATCTGGACTCGTCCCGGCAACAGCCAGCAGCTTCGCACCGAGACGCTCCAGACGCGAGATACTCCGTTTCAAGTCTATATGGAAGGCAATGTCGTCATACGTCAGGGAGGCGATCCTCTGCAAATCGGACCGCAAGCTCCCCCCCGGATTCAACGGGGTGGCGATTTCACATCGGAAGACGCCGATGCATTGTTGGAACAGCAGCGCCGTGGGAATTTGGAAGAAATTGTGCTGCGGGCCACTCATGCCACGTACGATGCCAAAGAAGAGCGAGCCCTGTTGATTAACGCCGAGTTGAAGACGTTTGTTCCGCAACTAAAAGGAGACCTACGCCTGCGGGCCAGACGAATTCTGCAACGGGCACAAAATTCGTTTCACTTACAAGATGCCTGGATTTCGTCGAGCCAGTTTGCCAAGCCCGGCTATCGGTTGCAGTCGACCGACATCTTTTACGAACCACGAATTGTCAATCCCTGGGTCGGGCCGCGCGGACCGGCAATCGACCCGGTCACCGGAGAGCCGATTGAAGGTGTGACTCCTTGGATCACCAGTCTCAACAATACATTTTTCGTCGAAGACGTGCCGCTCTTTTACACACCGTATCTGGCGGCCCCAGCCGAAAAACCGAACATTCCGCTGCGGCGCGCGACCCTGGGACACGACCGGATCATGGGAGCGCAGGTCGAAACGGTCTGGAACATGTTCACGCTGCTCGGACTGGAAGAACCGGACGACGCCCGCTGGGATTTCTATGCCGACTATTTCTCCCAACGTGGACCCGCCTTTGGAACCGGTGCGAAATATTTCGGGGCCGAAATGTTCGGCGTTCCTGGAACGTATGTCGGTGAAGGATTGGCTTACGGAATTCTCGACAGCGGAGAGGACAATCTCGGTTTCGCTCGTCTCGCGCTGCCCCCCGAAAACGAAGCGCGGGGGCGTATCTTCATTCGTCATCGGCACAATCTTCCGTTGGCCACCACGCTGATCGCGGAAATCGGCCTGTTGTCAGATCGGAATTTTCTAGAACAGTATTACGAGGGGGAATTCGACAAGAAAAAGGACAACGAAACTCTGCTGTACGTCAAACAGCAGTTCGATAACTTGGCCTGGACGGCGTTGCTGCGTCCGCAGGTCAACGACTTCGAGAACACCACCGAATGGCTGCCGCGCGGCGACATCTATCTCCTTTCCGAACCGTTCTGGAACGGTCTGCTGACCTGGAGCACGCATACATCGGCCGCTTACGGTAATCTGAAACCGGCCCAAGCGCCGTCGGACCCCGTCGCCGATCGATTTGATCCGCTGCCGTTTGTGGACGACGTCGGCGGGGCCGTGCTGATGTCGCGGCACGAACTGACGATGCCGCTTCACGCCGGTCCGGTCAACGTGGTGCCGTATCTGCTCGGCGAAGCGGCCTTTTGGGGCGAAGATTTGACTGGCCAGAGCATCGACCGTTTTGTCGGGGGCGGCGGTGTCCGCAGCAGCGTCATGGCCTGGCGAACCTATCCGTTCGTTGAGAGCCGCATCTTAAACCTGAACGGCTTGGCACACAAGATTCGTCTCGAAGGCGAATATGCCTGGACCAATTCGACGCGAGACTTGCTAACCGAGGTTCCCCAATACAACGAATTCGACGACAACGCCCAGGAACGCTTCCGCCAGCGGTTTCCAATGAACACCTTTGGCGGAATGGTTCCTGCCGTCTTTGAGCCCAGGGTTTACGCAGTCCGCACCGGTGCCGGGCGATCGGTGACCGCGCCGTATCACGAATTGGTCGACGACCAGCAGGTGCTCCGGCTGGCGCTCAGGCAGCGGTTGCAGACCAAAGTCGGCCCACCCGAGCGGTTGCGAATCAAAGACTGGATGCGATTCGACTTAGAAGCCTCGGTCTTCCCGAACCCCGATCGGGACAACTTCGATGACGACGTAGGGTTGCTCGGCGGTCAATACCGCTGGAACTTCGGCGACCGGACCAGTCTGGAAGCCAGCGCCTATTACGACCTGTTCGAGGCCGGCCAGAAACTTTGGAGCATCGCGTTATTGACGCAGCGGCCGCCTCGTGGCAGCCTTTATTTGGGTCTGCGGCAGGTCAAGGGGTTCGGGCTCGATAGCCAAATCCTCAATTTCAGCTTCAGCTACACCATGAGCCCCAAATGGGTCTCGACATTTTATACGGCGTATGACATCGGCGAGGAGCGCAACTTGGGGCAGTCAGCGATCATTACGCGTGTGGGGTCCGATTTTCTGATTCACTTCGGCATCAACTACGATGAAAGCAAGGACAACGCCGGAATCGCACTCTCGATCGAGCCGCGATTTTCTCCCTTCGTCAATTCATCCCCAAACAGGCTGGGGGCCCTGTTGAATGGGACGGCCGACCAACAGAGGTGATTGAAACGATGACCACACAACTTAAGCCGCATCGACGGGCCGAAAAATTCTCGACTCGGCGGCGCCGCCGGCCCGCCTGGAGACAGAGGCTTGTCGAAGCGGAGCGGGGCGTCACGCGGGACTTCCGCGACGACAGCACATTGTTCCTGCACTTCTTTTCCGGCAGCGTGATTCTGGTGACCGCCGTGGTCCTCAACATCTCGCCGATCGAATGGACCGCCCTCATTCTGTCACTCACTGTGGTTGTGACCGCCGAAATTTTTAACAAAGTTCTACTTGTGATCGGCAAACACGTCGATCGGCACTCCACGGCGCCGTTGTTGAACGACTTAAGAATTGGCACTGCAGCCGTCTTCGTCACAATCATTGGAGGGTTGCTCACAATCGGGCTGATCTTCGGCCGTCGTGTCTGGGAGTTGTTTGGTGCATGAGCCGGCAGCGAACCATGACGCCGGATCCCACACCAAAGCAGACAGTCCGAATGTACTCGCTCCACGTCCAACGCCGTTGCGCCTGGAAATTTCTTTGCTATCCAGCCGTCATGCGGATTACAATGGGCGGAGCCACACTGCCGACCGGCAGCCGTGACGTGACTCGCTGCTATGCTGCCTAGAGTCGGGTTTCTGTTGAGGGACGATGTCTCGGGAGCGGTATCAGAAAGGACGTTCAATGTTTGAACCGAATCGCGATGACCAGGTACTCAATATCGCAGCCCGCGCGCTCGTCGAGTTCGAACGCGCGCCCGTTTGCAAGTCGGCATCGGATGACCAGACGGACTATCCCGTGCTGGAACTGCAAGGGCTACACTCCAGTCGCCGCTGCCTATCATCACAACGCGAACTGTTCCGCAATCGCTTTCCAGCCGAGTAAACAGGACCGGCGCTCTCGCCTAAGCAGGCCGAGTTTCCGCTTGCGGCATCGCGGGCCAAATGGATCGACGAAACCTGCCTGTCGAGGTGCAACTTCAAGGGACTAAGCCCTGATCTCACCAACAGAGCTGGTGGATGCGATTGAATTAGAATGAACGACACTGAACCCTTCCACTTCCAACAAACAGGGAATGGGATGATTGTTCTCACCCACGATCGTAATTCAGAGAGGATTTTGTGATAGCCATTGCCCGTATCACGTCGCTCGCCCTGTTATTATTTTTGCTCGTTGCTCCGGTCGCCAAGCCGGACGAACTTAAACCGCTTGACACGAGTCAGGCCAAATCAGACCCGACAGACTCCAGACTGTGGTACGATATCCAACTTCTGCCAATCGAGGGGCAAGGCTGGACGGAAACTAAATCCGATTACGACCGGCTCCCGGCCCGGGCCGAGGGAAAAGTCCGTTCAGCGGTTTGGAACCTGAGCCGGCATTCGGCCGGAATCGTGGTACGGTTTGTCACCGACGCCTCCACAATCCACGCCCGTTGGACGCTCACTTCCGCCCGCTTGGCCATGCCGCACATGGCTGCCACCGGCGTCAGCGGGCTCGATCTCTACGTGCGCGGTCGTCAGCGCCAATGGCGCTGGCTCGCCTGCGCTGCTCCGACGAAGCAGACCAACACCGTCACGCTGATCGCTGGGATTCCTGAAGGCCAGCGGACATATCTGTTGTACATGCCGCTTTATAACGGCGTCTCGTCGGTAGAGATCGGGATTCCGCAGGGGAAGACCTTGGCTGCTGCGCCGTCACGACCAGAGAGTCACCGAAAACCGATCGTGTTCTACGGCACCTCAATTACGCATGGCGCTTGCGCTTCGAGACCGGGCATGGTGCACACGGCCATCCTGGGTCGCCGCTTCGATCGGCCAGTCATCAATCTCGGCTTTTCTGGTAATGGAAGAATGGAGCCCGAGGTCGCCGAGCTCATGGCCGAGTTGGACGCAGCCGTGTACGTTATCGACTGTCTTCCGAATATCTCAGCCCAGGATGTGCTGGCCCGTACCAAGCCATGCCTGCAAATCCTCCGCAAAGCACATCCCCAAACACCCATACTGCTCGTCGAAGACCGCAGCTACGCCGATTCATTTCTCGTGACCGCCAAACGGGAACGAAACCGTAGTAGCCGCGCGGCGCTGCGCAAAGTCTATGAAGAATTGAAGGCCGCCGGTGAAAAGCACCTGTACTATCTGAAGGGTGAGCAACTTTTGGGCGATGACAACGAAGGCACCGTTGACAGCTCACATCCAACCGATCTGGGTTTTATGCGACAGGCGAACGCCTTCGCCGTAATCCTCGGGCCAATCCTTGACGCGCAGGCAGAGTAACGGACCAGAATTGGTCGATCTCAATCCAGTGTTTCCGGATCAGAATCCGTTTGACGAATCGGCCCATGACTGAAGCGCTTGTGATCAACGCAACTGTTCGTTGGGTAGGCGAACATTGGATTCTGCGGCTGCGGCGTCCGAACGACGATGCCGACTGCGCGGTCGTTCACCTTTACCACACGCACTACAGCCCGGCTGGCACGGGCCATGTCGCCCTGGTGTCGTTGCCTTCGCAGCGCTACAACGCCATCTGCACAGATAACTCGAACTTGGCCGAATATGTCGGCCGGCTGTGGCTCGCAGAGCGGTTGGCACAGACCGGTTCCGAGATGCCTCCCGTCGTCGAGGCGGAGTTTGTGCAAAGCGGAGACTTGCGCGACTCGCCCGGCTGGAGAATCCGCGCACCAGACAACTCGATTGACGCCGTCTGGAGCAACCTTCAGCCACCCGTAACGGCGCTGCGTCCCGATCCTGCAATCTACCGCCGACGCGCGGTGTTCAACATTTTATATTTCGCGAATTCCGCCCAGATCAAGTTGAATGGCCAACAGGTCGAGGGATCACCCTATCGTCACGACCTCTGGCGGCAGAGCATCGGCGGCGAAGATCGCAGCTCTTGCGTCTTCGCCTTGGCGGAAGCGTTTGTCGCAGACGATGCAAATCTGGGGTAGGCTTCCAGGCGGGCGAGATGCAGCCGCTGCCCTGAAATCAATTCCGCTCATTGGCTGGCGGCGATGAACCGGCTCAGAATGCCGACGTTGTTGACGAACGTCCGGCAGTCAATGATTCGGTCCACCGTGCCGGCGGTTCTCAGACGGCCCTCTTCGACCCACGCACCCCGCTCATCCAGGGCATCGACGACCGCTTGGGCACGGGAAGCCAATTGCCGCGACATGAGGTAGACCGGCGTTTTATGCGGCGGGTTCAGCTTGGCCGGGCCGGTCCTCAGCAGTTGCCTGGATTCGGCCTCGATCGAGTCGAGTTTCGATCCGACAATGAAGCCGTAATGAGTCGGCATGTTGTCGCTGCTGTAAGTCAGTTCGTAGGTGTCCTTGACGAAATACAGCGGACGATTCGTCTTCAACTCGTAAAAACGGGCCAGCCGGCCGTCGGGCAACAGAGACTTCCGGTAGTAAGTCAGCGCCCGGGGGATCGGTTCGAGGTACTTTTTCTTTCCGGTTCGGCGATATAGATTCAACAGGGTGCGCATGACACCCTGAGATTCTCCGCCGCTGACCGCGGGCGGCTCGAATTTACGGGCCCAGGCGGGGCGCATGTCGAGGTCGTACTGCTGCGCCCAGCCCGGTTGCGGTTCGGGCATTTGGGCCAGCAGCATAAAGTCGCCCCCCCTCTCCCCGGCCGTGCGATAGCGATCATCATTGTAGAATTCCGCAGCGAGGAACATCATGTCGATCAGATCGGCAATCGTGTCGTCATTAAAGGTGTAATGGCCGCGGTAGTCCTGCTGTGGATACGTCCGCGACCAACTGTCGGGGTACGCGGCCCTTTTAACCGGAAATTGGCCGGGGTCGAGAAACCGGCTGTACCGCTGCGGCCAGGCACCGTTCGGATACTGCGCCCTCAGCAACGACTCGAGGGCAAACTCCACCGCGTCGTGAATCTCTCGGTCTTTGAACTTCAACGTCTGGTCGACACGCATCAGAAATCGGATGGCCGATTGCGTCGTGTCGTCGTCCAGTGTGGTCATGTTTCGGCCGGTCCGGCGACCGTCGGATCGATAGGCGTATCGCCGGCGGTCTTTGGGATCGAACTCGATCCGGTAGTCCCATCCGCCCGATTGCAATTGACCGGCAACCAGCGCCGAGGCGGTTTGGCGGGCGGCTTCGAGGTAGAGCTTCTCGCCGGTCAGATGGTAGGCCTCAAGCAAAGCGTCGCCGACCGTCGGCGTTCCCGGAGGTTGAACCCAGGCTGTGGTGGCGCTTCCCGTTCTTTCACCTTCCTGCAGCGACAGGTCGGCACTGTACCGCCACAGGTACCCACCGCTGGCGGAAACTTTTGTCTGAAAGAAGCAAACCGCTTGTCGCAGAGCGGCTTTGGCCTTAGTCGGCGTCAACGTTGCAGCGGCACGAACGTCGGCCGCACCTTCCACGAGGCAAACTCCCGCAACCGCCAAACACACAATCAATCGGCGACTCATGGTGATCTCCCCTCTCGACAAGTTTCAGGTTGACTGACGCCGGGTGCAGACCTACTACTCGACTGATTTTTCGTGATGTCTATCCGTTGACCGTCGGGAAGTTGGCCACGTTGCCATAGTATGTCATGTTGGCAAGTATAGCGATAAATTCAGAGTACGCCTTTCGCGTCATCAAACGCCGAATAGGTAGCCCGTCTGGTGCCACTGTGTCCATCGACGTACCAGACCATGACTTCGGTCTCCCTGAAGTCGATTGAGGGAGGAGGCCACCACGCAGGAGTTGTACCAGTTTGCTTGTGAAGCGATGGTGGTCCAGCAAGGCTACGATGGACGCCCTCGGGCGCGTAGTCCATGGTCGCCAGTTTTCTTGCCCATCCTTCTTCGTGTGAGTGGACTTCATCCATCCATGATACGGCTTCAGTCTGTTTCAACCTTATGCGATACCAAGTGGAAGAGCTGTCCCGTGACGAGTGGCTTTTGTAATCGACAGACTCGACAGCGTTTGCATCAACAGATTCCGGCCAGGCGCGTCCAAGACGTTGTTTTGCCGACGGGCCGGACACGTTCGTAACACACAAGCGACTCATAGCTGCCGAAAGGATAGTGCGTGAACATGACAAACGGACGCACAAACATCGCGACGATCCATATGCATCCGATGCAATAGACCGTGAAAACACACCAGAAAACACACAACCCCAGCAATTGGAAACGCTTGGATGGCTCAGTCACGTCCACGGAAAATTGCCGTTTTCAGCATAAAAATTGATTCATTCCTGGTTCCCAAGCTCCGGATTGGGAACCCATTTTCGCGAAGCTCCGCTTCACGTTACAGGAAGCAGAGCTTCCTGGCACCACGTTCCCAATCCGGAGCTTGGGAACGTGGGGAAAACACACAATCAATCGACGACTCATTAGGATCTCCCCTCTCAACAAGTTTCAGGTTGACTACCGCCGGGTGTCATACTCTCAAGCCGCAGGCGGGTGAGCATGCCTGCGGCCGGCCGGGTCTGACCAGCGAGAAGACCCGGATGTTTGGGTCTGAGCCATCGCTTTCGCTTTGACCCAGCCGCCCGATCGGGATTCTATTTCGCACGGCCCTCGCCAAACCGAAAATCATTTCACCGCCTGCCATGCTCACCCCGCTTCGCGGTGAGCATGGCACACGGCGGGTCTGTGCCAAGTACGCGAACATGTCGCATTCCAGCGTTCGCCTGTTATCGTGTTTATAGTCCTTGAACGCTTGCCAAAAACGGAACGTCTTTGCCCACCTAAACGGAAGGAAGGCGACGACCATCGGATTGAATTCACGTGTACCACCGAAGTATCGGACTACCATGACCGGCAACGAATACCACCGCCACGTTCGATGTTGTGACCAGTTCAGAATAATTGTGGAGTTGGGCAATCGCGGTATGATGTTTTCCTCCATGTAGTCGTGCCAAACGGGGCTGTCTGAATAGACCAGCAGGAAATGTGTGCCGCGAGTACACCAACACACCCAAACGAGCACATTCAGCGCAACACCATGTAGCAACCTCGTCGCGACGTGGAATAGCACAAGCGGAACCAACAGTGGAAGCAGAGAAATGACGAGAAAAATTTCGAGAATCTTGCGCATTTCGGTAGGTTGCTATCCGGTATTGATATGCGGTTGAAAATTTCTAGAAACGTCCGCTGAGGCCACCTAACGATTAATTCATCGACACGGAGTTTTGCCAAATGCGCGTGATCTGGTCAAGAGAACGCCCGTCGGACGTGCTGCCGATTCTGGTGTAGGCACTTGCGACGAAATCAACACGGACGCCTCGTGAAAGGCAGCTCTCAACAACGGCTTCCAGTATGCCAACCCGGAACCAGAAAATCCAGAAAACGGCCTCGTCATTATCCGTCGCTTCGAGGAACGAATCGAAGGGTGGCTGACGGCGATGGCGGCCCACTGTGAAGAACAACGGCGTGATCTGCTGAGCTTCCGCTTCCTGTTCAGGTGTCAAAAGGGTCTCGTCCATGACGGCCTTCCTTGGAATCACCCATCGAATTTCTTTGACGTCTCGCCCGCACAGATCATCTCCCCAATTTCCCACCAACTTTCGAGACGTATACACTGCTCCTCATCAATCACTCGTATTCACTAGCCTTTCCGACTCACGTCGATTACAGTGTTAGGATTCAGAAACGAGCAACAACGTTTTACCGAGATTGTTTTTTCGACCGCTGCCTGCGGGCTGAAGTTTGGAGTTCGAGCACCATGAAACTGACACCGATTGGAGACAAGGTCGTCGTCAAGCGGATTGACGCCGAAGAAACAACTGCCGGAGGGATTGTGCTGCCCGACGCGGCCCGCGAGAAACCGGCGGAAGGCCGGATCCTCAGCGTCGGTGACGGGGCGGTGCTCGTAGATGGCAGCCGCGCCGAACTGCAGGTGAGTGAGGGGGACCGCGTCCTGTTTTCCAGCTATGCTGGAACGGAAGTCAACATTGACGGGGAAGAGCTGCTGGTCATGAGCGAGTCGGACATGCTGGCCATTGTCTCGTAAGCCGGCGTCGCCGGCAACAAAACCCCTGTGACGGCTCGGTAGCAGTTTGTGGAGAGTGCAGCGGGATTCGTTGGCACAAATCACCGACAGGGCGGTCGCGATTTCTCGCCGATCAGCGATGCGTGTCAGAGAAATTACCGCCTTTCATGTCCGCATCCCGCTTCGGCGGACGATCCGGCACGCCTCTTACACACGAAGAGAGAACGATTCCCTGATTGTCCGTTGTCGGCTCGACGACGGGACGGAAGGCTGGGGCGAAGCGCTGCCGCGGCCCTACGTGACCGGCGAAACAATTCAAACCACACTCGATCAGCTTCGCACGACCGATTTGAAATCGCAACTCGGATCACCTCTGGGCAGTCTGTCAGAGGCGATACAGCTTTGCAACCAGATTGCGCCGGCAACTGGGCCAGATGATCGCCGCGATTGTTTCGGCAACTCGATTTGCTGCGCGGTGGAGTTAAGCGTGTTGGATTCCGTGGCCCGGCTGCATGAACTTCCCCTCTCTGAAGTGACGCGACTGGTTCCTGAAGCCGCCGGAATCCGCGAATCGCGCGAGCGAGTCTGCTACAGTGCAGCCATTACGTCGTCCGGCCCGTTTCGACAATGGGTGAGTGCTTGGAAGGTCCGTCTGTACGGGTTCGGTCAATGCAAAGTGAAAGTCGGGGTTGAAGGCGTGGATGATGAGGATGCGCTCAGGCGGATCCGCGGGATCGTCGGCGACCGGGTCGATTTGCGGCTCGATGCCAACGAGGCGTGGAGTTGTCGCAACCTGGAGTCGAAGCTCGAGCCGTTGCGGCCGTTCTCAATCACCGCGATCGAGCAACCGGTCCCGCACGCGGAGGTCGACGGTCTGGCCAAAATCCGCGAGCGGATTACAATTCCGATAATGCTTGACGAATCGTTGTGCAGCCTGGACGACGCGCAGCGAGCCATCGAACGAGGGACTTGCGACTTGTTCAACATCCGGCTGTCGAAATGCGGCGGTTTCGTTAACTCGCTGCGATTGGCGGCTCTGGCTCACAAAGCGGGGCTGGGATATCAGTTGGGTTGCCAGGTTGGGGAGACAGGCATTCTCTCGGCCGCCGGAAGGCATTTTGCCTGTTCGGTGGCTGGCCTGTGTTCTCTGGAAGGCAGTTACGATCGTCATCTGGTTCGGGAGCGACTGACGTTCGAAGACGTTACGTTCGGCCGTGGTGGTTTCGCGCCGGCATTGACGGGGTCCGGTCTGGGGGTGCAGATCGACCCGCAGGCCCTCCGCCGCGTCACGCTTCGCGAGGAGCATTGGAAGATCGAATAGTTCGGCAGCACTCTCTGCATTCGGATGAGTCGCCAGAAGTCGTCGTTTCCGATGACAGGTATTGACGAGTGAGTACCTTTTTACTGAAATCTTGCGCGAGATAGTCACGAAAATTTCCAAGGACATCAGGAAAAATTCGCATCCAAGAGGGAGAGATGGGGAGATGCAAAGAATTTTCTCTTTCTCCCTCTCTCCATCAATCTCTTGGCAGCTTAACCAGAATCATCTTTGTGACATTCCCTGTTTGGTTCCGGCTCCGTCGGGTTGAGGCTGTCGTATTAAACACCGGGAGTGAAACGGGTGGTTGCCAAAGCTGAACTCGCGCATCGGCCTGGTTCTGGGGAAAACATCTGCTGGATCGCATTCGATGCGGTTGGGACGTTGATTGATGCCGAGCCACCGGTCAAGACGGCATACCATCGCGTTGCTCTGCGGCACGGTTCCCGTTTGACGGAAGACGAAATTGCCGCGCGGTTCACCGCGGAATTTCAGCGGTCCGAAGCCCGGGAGACCGCCGGTCCCGAAAGCTGGCAGCGGAGCGACCGACTGTCGACCAGCGAAGCGCAGGAGCGAAACCGCTGGAAGAAGATCGTCGCCAACGTCATCGACGACGTCGCCGATGACGAGGGCTGCTTTGAGGAACTGTTCAAGCACTTCGCTCGCCCCGCCTCCTGGAGATGTTATTCCGATGTGACCGGTACTCTGACGAGTCTTAGAGACGCCGGATACCAGCTCGCGGTGGCTTCGAATTTCGACCAGCGTCTGCACGCCATTTGCGACGGACTGCCCGAGTTGGAGCCGCTCCAGTTGCGCGTGATTTCCTCGCAAGTCGGCTACCGGAAGCCGAGCCGGCATTTCTTTGAATCTCTCATCCGAGCCGCCGGTTGCGACGCGGACGAAATCTTGCTCGTCGGTGACGATTCCGTCAACGACGTTCAAGGGGGCCAGGCCGCCGGCATCAACGCGCTGCAGCTAGCGCGCCACGGCCAAAGCGATAGCGCCGCGATCTCGAATCTGCTGCAATTGACTGAGTTGCTTGACGCGTGATCTCAATGCTTCAAACAGGCCCAACCAAGCGGAGCCGGAACCAGACAGGGAGTGCAGCGGAAATGGTTCTCTGTGAGGCTGCCCAGAGGTTGAGGGGAAGACGTGGAGCAGGGGAGAGGGGGAGAAAACTACATATTCTTCACGCCCTCTCTCTGTCTCCCCTTCTGACGTGACGCTTCATCCCATGGTATTGGGATTACACGGATGCACCGATTCCTTCCATCACCCAGTAATTGATCTGACTGAGCATCGTGGTGGTCACTTCGTGACCGGCATCGACGATTCGGGTCGAGACATCGATCCCGGCGGCGTGCAGCAACCGGGCAGATCGCACGACGGTCTCTACCGACGAGACACGGTCGCGGGTTCCGCCGCCGATCAAAACTCGCTTGCCTTGCAAGTCTCGGAAACGCTCCAGAGCGTTTTTCATTTTCGGAAAACGGCCTGCCAGGCTAACGGCACCACCGAACCACTCCGGCCGGCGCAGCATCAATTGCAGCGCCATGCTGGCCCCGTCGTCAAATCCCACCAGAATGATCCGCTCGCTGTGAATGTGGTACGTCTGACGGAGTTGGCGAACAGTCGCCTGCAGTTCCTCTTCGAAAGCGACTACGTCCGCTTCCGCATGCGCCCAGCGATAACCACCCGGAATCAGGTCGGCAGCGGTTAACGTTCCCCGAAACGAGAGCCCCAAATAGTTCCGGTCGCTGATGGCTGGCATCAACGAGAGCAATTCGTGTTCGTTACCACCTGCCCCGTGAAGCCAGACGATGAGTGGATAGGAATAGTTCGGCTCGTAGTTGTGCGGCACATAGACACAAATCGGTCGAGAGGTCGAATCGGCTGCGTCGTGCACGGACGACATCTGCCGCCAATTCCGCAGGGACGTTGGGGATCGACCGGCGGGCGGTCGATCGTTGCTGGCATTCGCATCGCTGTCGAATCCCGAAAGATCGAGAGGTAAGCCATTCGCAATGGCGCTGCGATTCGACCAAAATCCCGGAGCAAAACGGCGTGTCATGGTGTTGGATTCCTTTGTAGCTCAGCTAATGTTGTGTTGTTCCGCCCCAACCGTCGTCCTGAAAATCCTGCGGGACTCGGGCTTCGACTGACTTGCACCATCGGGAAATAGCGGCCCGGACAGGCCGTGGCCTTGATGTCGGAATGGCCGACGACGTTTTCGGCGGAAATACCGTAGGCCTCCTTGAGCGTGGCAACCAGTCGTTTAACGGCGGCTAGCTGTGCCGACGTGGGAGGAACTTCCTCGAAGTTGCCGACCAATACAATACCGATCCCCTGCTGATTATACCGAGCAACCCCCGCATGGGCACCGTGCAACTGCTCTCGCCAGCGGAATGTTGGTTCAACTTCTCCATCGGACATGCCGTTGCCGTTCCCGATGACGAAGTGATAACCGATACCCTTCCACCGATTGCCGTTGGTGTCGCGGCGGTTCAGGTGTGACTGATGAATGCTCTCGACACTGCCCCGCGAGGTGGCCGTATGATGAATCACAATCGATGTCCACTGGCGTTCGGTCGCTTGCGGCTTCCACGAATTGGTGGTCTTGCCGGGAATCTGCAGCGCTGGTGGCCGCTCCTGCACGGGTGGATTGAAACGACCTAACGGTGTCGACGTCATCCATGTCAAATCGGGGACGACCCTCTGTGGCGTGCGCGCAATCGACGGGGTCTGCGAGACGAGGGCGGATCGTCGGCAACCTGCAATCACAACCCCTGACAGCGTCGTCAAAGCTAGCACGAGGAAATCCCTTGTTGTCACCGCTGTCCTCCCTGACAACTACACAAGACAACACCAACGGAAACCGCACCAGTCTTTCAGTCAACCTCACTTGTCAACTTGTGCCGACGCGGCATAGACTGTAATCGCGACACGGAAATGTGTCAACGCAGCCCCGCAGCGGGCCGGCTTTTAAGGGGTAAACTGTGTCGCGTTCCGTTGTTAAAGGGCGCGCCTTGAGGGATGAAACGGCGAAAATCGGATCATTCTATTTTGTGCAATCTTCTCAGTCTTCGCCATTGATGCATTGGCTGCGATTTTTACTTGTTTTGTCAATTCTCCCTGAATTGCTTAAGCGCGCAATTTCTGGCCCGAGTTAAAGCAACATCCAGGAAAATATAGAGCCATTGGGATAGCCCAGACAATCTGTTCTGTTGTCTGAGTCGAGAAGCTGCAAAACGAAATCCTCAGCGAAACAGACGCCCGTCCGGCGTTCCTGTGGGCGCCGATTCACGACCTTTCCGATTCGGAACGCTCTTCGTTTCGTGTTCCTCGTGCGGGTGGTCAGGTGGCAAGAGTTGGGCCAACCGTGGTCGGAATATGACCATCAGCAATAACGGCAGGTACCACAAAATGAATTCGCCTCCGTGACGTGGGTACCAGAATTGGATCCCCACGACGATGGCGGTGCAATGTGCCATCAAATGTTCCAGGTTTTGGCGTCGCGGCCAGATGGTCAGCCAGCAGAGCATCACCAGAAAGGCGGCGTGAACGGGAATCCGATATTGGGAGTTGGCGCCGTTCCAGAAACCTCCTTCTTCGTCGCCTTCGATGGTCAATGCGTTCCAGTCGACGAAACTGGAGATCTGATAGCGGAACGATTCGGTGTTCTCCGCCATTAATGCGAGACTTCCCAGCAGAAAGGCGACCACGACCACCAGAGCACTCCCGAATTTCAAGGCACCCCGACGACCGTAAAATCGAATCCATAACGGCAACAGAAAAACAGGGAAAAAGAGCGTGCCGCATGAGAGCCCCATCAGCCCGCCTGCGAGAAATGGATGACGGTAGGCAACAACAGCCCATACAATGAAGGCCGCCGGCAAAACGTGGTTGACCTTCCCGACGTCGTACGACGTGCAGGGCATGAGGAGATACAAAGTCGCCATCGCCAGGCCGAGCCGATAGTCGCCGAAATGCCGGTGAGCCAACACGATCAAAGCCAGAATCACCGCCAAATGCGCCACAATAGCGCTAATCCGCCCAGCCCAATCAGCGAAAGCTACCGCATTCCGGCTGCCGGTTCCGTCATCGACAATGGCAAACTGGGCCACCTTAAGCACCACTGCCGCCAGCACCGACGCTGCCGGGCCCGGTCGCGCATCGGCTTCATCCGCCGAAGCTTCAGTGCTGTCCACGTTCAGGGCTGCTTTGCCCTTCAGCAACTCTTCCGCCCGGTCGACCATTTTGACCGTGGAATTGGGAAGAGTGTTTGTGATCACCTGAGCCGTCAGAAACGCAAAGGCAGCGACGCAAAGAAAAGCCAGGCCGGGTGGGTTCAAGTTCTGTTCCATTCGCGGACGCCGCTGGAACCATCCGTCACAGAACAGCCGCAGCAGCAACAGTCCTGTGACCGAGAACAGCCAGACGTATCCATACGGCATCTTTTCCTCGACCATGAGCAGGCCGGGAGAGATGCACAGCAACAGAACCAGGTCCAGGTTGCGCAATGACCAGATCCGGCCGAAGCGGAAGAAGACCGCAACAACCAACAACAGCGACAGGTAAAACCATGTCGCGGCGTTGACGTGGTAACCGCCCGGCAAAACGTCCATACGGCCTACCGTTGGGCACCGACCTGGCACGCCACAAGAGCACTTGCGGTGCAGCCGACAAACCGGTTCCGTCGTCACGAAAAGCAGCCGCGAGATTCGTTGCAGAATCGTCGCAGTATACTATGTTGATCCACTTCGCTAAATCGCACGAATCCTCTGATCACATGCCACCTAGCGTCTTTCAGCATACGTGAGATTCACAACGACGCAAGCATGAACGGCAAAGAGGAACAAATATCCGGTGACCGGTCGCTTAAAGGGACAAATATCATTCAGTTGGGTGCTCTAAGGAACAGTCCGCTGATAAAATTCCTCAAAAACGCTTGACGAAAAACCTCAGATGTCTACTTGACTTGCGAACCAGAAAGGTCAAGGGGACAACCCCATTGAAGGCAGCAACAGTGCCTGTTAACCATGTGTCCGAATACCTATCACCCTTGGGGCCGGTCCAAACACAGAGCTGGCCCTAAGCCGTCGCTACAGCAGCGAATCGAGCAACATTCGCAGCTTGCGCATTTCCAACAGGCGGTCACTCTGCACATCCTGTGACGGCAGAAGTTCGACCGAAAGCGCAAGGTTGTACTCTTCGTGACACAACTGGTTGATCAGGCGGCTGTATTCCACGTCTCCCAGACCCACCTGGACTTGCAGTTGCTCGGCGGTGCTGTCGCGCAGATGAACGTGGTAGACGAATGGGAACACTTGATCGAAATCGCGCCCTCGATTCGGACCGCAGATGTAATAGCTGGGATCGAGTGTCAAACCCAGCCCGTCCACCGATTGACACAACTCGACGGCAGTGTGCGGGTCCTCGGTTAGGTGACCGGTTTTTGTCTTGATGGAGAGCCGCACGCCATCCTCGCTGGTGACGGCCAGAAACTCGCGAAGTCGATCGATTTCGGTGTTAAAGGGCGTTCCGATCGGCGAGGCGGGAATGGTCACCTGTGTGACCCGCAGCAGCTTGGCAACTTTCGTGAGGCCTCGTAACGTCCCGAGGTCGACGTTTTCCTCCAGACACAGGGCAATGGGTGTCAGGCGTGTGGTTTCCCGGTAACCGACGGCAAACCGTTCCGGGTCGGCGGCTACTTCCTGGGGTTTCAGATGTTCGCTGCCTTCGCTGAACCAGAGTTCAACCTTATCGTATTCCAAATCGACGAGTTGCTGGCACGCTTCTTCGAAGCTTTTGTCGGCGAAGCAATAGGTCGAGGCAGCGACAAACACTCGGCACACTCCTTTGCGTGCAACTGACAGCTCTGAAGCCGTTGGCTCACATGTTCTTACAGCGCTTAACACAACACGTGGCGAACCCAGGAACTTCAGAGAACCACTGGATTCTAATTGGCGCTCATAGAGTTCTCGTCTTCCGTCGATCCACCGTTAGCCAACCCATCGGATGGTAATTTATACTGATTATATCAATTCTGCAAGCTCGAAGGATTCTCCTTGTCGCACGGCTCGCACCTTTCGCAAGGATCGTTCGTTTTTTACCAACTCGGCTGCCGATAAGAATGATGGGGCGATGATCTCAGCTCTCATCCCATTCGCGCCCACCCGGCGAAGACACGGACTCGAATTCAGGAAGGATGGTGATAAAATGAACGCGAAATTGGCATGGGGAATCGCAGCTTGCATGCTTTGGCCGTTTTTGACGGGCTGCGGCAGTAGTCCGGGAATCGTCCGCGGACAGAATCCGGCAGAATTGGCCACATTCACGGCGGTGCCCGGACAAACAGTCTCTCATTCCCACCTTGATGGTCACGGCTGCCCTGGGTGCAACTCCGCCGCCGGACAACATAATCTGCTAGCCATGCCGATGCACCACGTTTTCTCACACGGAAACAACCAGGCAGGTGCCGGCAAGGGCTACCATTATCCCCCGGCCAACCAGCCCGGCGCCGTTGTGCAGTACCCCTATTACACCGTCAAGGGCCCAACCGACTTTTTCATGGAATAAAGACCGCTCACACGGCGTTGTCCCGGCCTGCTTGCTGAGCTGAAAGGAAAGCGACGGCACCCACTGAGCCCGAACTTCGTCAAAGCTGGTGCGTGACCCACCGGACTGAAGCCACTGGCAGCAGCCCTTTGTGCGTGACTTGAGTTAGGGTTACTCCGGTCGGATGGGACGACGGCTTTGCCACTCGCGCCAGAAGTCGGCTGGTCGGGTGCCACGCCACAAGGCCAGCGCATTGCCCACGTGACTGTAAAAGGTGTAACTCTCCAACAGCAACTCGTCCGACTGGCCGATCGTCGTCTCGATGAGCCAATCGGCCGCTCTGCGGATCTGTTCACGCGACGGATGCAGTTTCGGCGGCGCAATGGCAAGCCATTCCAAATGATGTCCGGTGGCGATCACCTTCCGGTACTCCTCGTCGTCGGTGGGTGCTATCACGGCATCCGCCCCCTCGTACCAGTTCGACGGCCAATGTCCGTCCTGAAATTGTGAGACGCTGATCAAATCCCGGATCATTTCCAAGTAGTTGAAAACCTCGTCGAGCACCGCCCGGGAGAGCAGGCCGTCGCCTGCATTCGGGCTGCCGCTCACGCGGGTCATCTCGTCGAGCCGGACGAGTAGCACCAGAGAATAAACACGGTGAGTGCCGCTGCAGACTCCGTGCCGCTTGTGACCGCGTAACAATCGGCGGGCCAGAAGGTTGAACGACATCCGGCGCCCATCGAAGGTTGTCCAGTTACATCGGGGTGGCAGCCACAGTCCGAACGCCATCGTCGACCATTCGGTTTCGCGTTCGTCAAGCCGAACGTCCCGCAGCGCTTCCTGCAGCATGTCGTTGAAGGTCATCCGATGCCGACCCGGTGCATAAACCGGTTGACTGAGCGGAATTCCCGCCTCGGTCAGGCTCGCCAACAGGTGATCGTGATGCACCGAGGCTCCGTTCTGGCGTCCCCAGCGAACGGCGAGACCCTGCGGCCGAACCTGTAGCAACGGCTGGGCATCACCGCCCCACGACTTGACGTATCGACTGTGGTCGATCAGGAAATCTCGCATTTGAACTCCCGACATCACCTGTGGATCGCCAAACGTGGCGTCGATGCCCCAAGTCCGCAGCGCGTGTTCCACGTGGTTCGGTTTTAACTGCTCGGGTGGAAACTTCGGACGAATCTTCTCCAGCACCGCCGCCAGCTCTGCATCGCTGACCACGTCCGGGTCGTCGTAAAGCGGCTCGACCCGCAACGGCTGCTCGTATTCAATGTGCACAGGGGGCAAGGTTGGCCGGCCGGTCACCATTTTCTGAATCTGGTTTCGAGTGTCGACGGAGACGGCGTTCAGCGAGCCGGCGAATGCGGCCGCCACGATCAACTGTATCGCCACAAAACCACTGTCTGGAAAACGACGTTTTCTCATCGAAGTTGCTCTGCGTTATAGGCGTAGCCAAAGGGGGTCGCTCTGTCTTCGCGTAGTTTCATTTCTCAACCAGCCGTCAACCGATCCGATCGTACCGCAGCCCGACAACAATTGACACATACCATCCCTACCCTTTCTCTCCCTCTCTTACCAACCGATGTGGCGAGTGCATCCTTGACTTGTCCGTCGTGTCATATCAGAATTGATGGAACGTCGTATCCTGTGCCGAGTTTGGAGATTGCCACGAGACGTGCGTCGGAAATGCTTACGGCGGACTTTCTATTTGTCAGCGCAGGTTTTCATCTCGTGGTGATGTGAATTCGGTTACGACAATCGCTTTCTGTTCTGAGAACGGGTCGAAGGACGGATCGCCTGCGGTCTGTCGGGTGTGGTCAGCGGCTTGACTCGCTCGATCGCGTGTGGCAATCCGAGGGGAATCGGAGAGAAATCAATGGCCGCGGAATGGCTTCAAAAACTGATCGATGACGGCATCATCAGTGCCGATCAGCTTGCCGAGGCCGATGACATGGCCGCAAGCATGGGCATCAAACCGGAAGAAGCCCTGGTCAAACTAGGCTACGTCTCCGAATCGCTCATCGGCGAGACGCAGGCGCAGCAGTTCGGTTACGAATTCATCGATCTCAAGGAGATTGAGATTCCCACGTCGGTGATCGAGATGGTTCCCGAATCGGTCGCCCGTGAAAACTCGGTCATTCCGCTGGGTCTGGAGGGCGAATCGTTGGTCGTGGCGATCAGCGATCCACTGGCGTTGGACGTGGTCGACAAGCTTCGGTTCATTCTCGCCCGCGACATTGAAATGAAAGTTTCGACCAAGGAGTCGATTCAGACCACCATCAACCGGCACTACGGCCAGAGCGAAACCGAGTCGGTCGATTCGATGTTGCTGGAATTCACCGAAACAGCAATCGACTTCACAGAAACCGAACTGAAGGGCGGGGACGCCCAAGAGGGCGATGAAACCGCACCGGTCGTGCGGCTGGTGAACCTCGTAATCACCGAAGCTGTGAACATGCGTGCCAGCGATATTCACATTGAGCCATTCGAGAACCGTGTTCGCATTCGCTATCGCATTGACGGCGTGCTCATCGAGCGAGACAGCCCACCCCGGCGGCTGCTCGGTGCGCTGGTTTCCCGCATCAAGATCATGGCCTCCATCGACATTGCCGAGAAACGCCGGCCGCAGGACGGTCGGATCAAAACGCGAGTAGGCGAGTCTGATTACGACATGCGAGTCAGCATCTTGCCCACCAATCACGGCCAAGCGGTCGTGCTGCGGATTTTGGACCGTGAAAACATCAAGATCGGCATTCGCAATCTCGGGTTCAGCGAAGAGAACTATCGAACCTTTCAGAATATCATTCGTCGTCCGAACGGCATTTTTCTCGTGACCGGACCGACCGGAAGCGGAAAAACAACTACTTTGTACAGTGCACTGGGTGAACTGAATCGACCTGATCGAAAGATCATAACGGCTGAAGATCCGGTCGAGTACTACCTGCCCGGCATCAATCAGGTTGAGGTCAGATCAAGGATCGGACTGACGTTCTCCCGCATTATTCGGGCGATGTTGCGGCAAGCGCCCAATGTGATTCTGGTGGGAGAAATTCGAGATATCGAGACCGCGGACATGGCAATTCAGGCATCTTTGACTGGACACTTAGTATTCAGTACACTCCACACGAACGATGCGCCCGGTTCTATTACACGCCTAATCGATATGGGTGTTCAACCGTTCCTTGTGGCCAGCAGTGTGATGGCGGTCATGGCGCAGCGTTTGGTGCGGGTGGTTTGCTCCAAATGCAAGGAGCCGTATGAACCGAGTCCGGGCGAATTGGAACTGTTCGACATTTCGCCCGAAGAGGCAGCCCAGGCAAATTTTATGCGGGGGCGGGGGTGTAACAGTTGTCAGCATACCGGCTACCGCGGGCGGAAAGCTGTCTTCGAGCTGATGACCATGAACGCCACTCTGCGCGACATGACTTTTCGAAGTGAACCGACGCAGAACCTGCGCCGGCAGGCGCGTCTGTTTGGCATGCAGCCGTTGGTCGAAGATGCGAAACAAAAGGCCATGGAAGGGATTACAACGCTGGCTGAAGCCCAGAAACTGACACTGGGGGGACATTAGAACCCTGCGCGAGGCGTTTTCATTGTCGGTATCACAAATTTCAGAGGCTAGCCGCCACATACCGGTGGTGCTTAGGTTGATCCTGTGAACGCTTTCGGCGGCGTAAAAAGATGCCGCGCCGAAGGGCCAACGGATGGCGATGACATTCAGAATTGACGAACACAACTTAGATAATTGATGCATTTTGTAGCACCGTGGGGCGAATTTTGGTTTGCTCTGAATACCCTTGGGAACGAAAAACCTGAGAAGGTAAACAACTCCATTGTCATGAAACTAGAATCAATCTCACGAAATTTACAGAAG
>Ga0310123_10000850_pt1 | contig 26741 bp, 18 predicted proteins | sample CB6_AW_1057_MG_FD_203505 | JGI IMG/M metagenome (GOLD analysis project Ga0310123, IMG submission 203505) | Marine microbial communities from Western Arctic Ocean, Canada - CB6_AW_1057 | ecosystem: Environmental > Aquatic > Marine > Oceanic | place: Canada: Western Arctic Ocean | collected... | reverse complement strand
TTGGCACCTGAAGAATCGTTTCGTGGACGCGTGCGTGCCCAGCACCGCCAGTACCTGCAAAACGGATTTCGGTTCAACTACGAAATCGGAGTTATCACCGATCGCAACTTTTTGGAACAGTATTACGAAGAGGAGTGGGACCAGGAGAAGGACCAGATTACGGGCATCGAACTCAAGCGACTGTTTGAGAACCAGTCATTCAGCTTCACGGCAGATCTGCGCGTCAACGATTTCTTTACACAGACCGAAGGGCCACGGCTGGACCATTTCCTGCTAGGTGGTTCGCTGGGGGGCCAGCGGCTGACCTATTTCGAGCACACACACATCGGTTACCCGCGGCTGGAGATCGCCACGCGGTCGGCCAACCCGGCCGATCCGACCGGGCCCCTCCCGTGGGAAACCGTCGGTGGAGTGCCCTATGATCATCGCGAAGGTGCCCGGTTTGCGACGCGCCATGAGCTCGATTTGCCGCTCCAATTCGGATTCCTTAAACTGGTCCCGTTTGTGGCCGGTGAATTTGCTTATTGGGAAGAAGATCGTTTCGGCAACGACGAGACCCGTGTTCTGGGCCAAGGCGGCATCCGCGCCAGCGTGCCGATGTTAAAGATCAATCCACATGTCCACAGCGAGCTACTGAATGTGCGTGGATTGGCCCACAAAGTCATCTTCAAGTCGGAGTTGCTCTTTGCCAAGGCAGACAAGGACGCTGCGATTTTTCCGCTTTACGATCCATTGCAGGACGACGCCATTGAAGCATTCGAGCGTCGATTCATCCGGCTCGATAACGCCGGCGTGTTGCCGGCACGGTTTGACGACCGGTTCTATGCGGTGCGGTCAGGCATCCAAAATTGGGTCGCTTCGCCAACGACTGAAATGGCGGACGATCTGCTTTCACTCCGCACGGGTGTTCGCCAGCGCTGGCAGACAAAACGGGGTCTGCCCGGGCAGGAGCAAGTCATCGATTGGATTGTCCTCGACGTGCACGGTACGGTATTACCCAAGCAGGGGCGAGATAATTTTGGCGAAACTCTAGGGTTGCTGGACTACGATTTTCGCTGGCACGTGGGTGACCGGTTCACGTTACTCTCGGACGGCTACGCTGACTTCTTCAACAATGGCTTGGTGAAAATTACGTTTGGCGGTTTTCTGACCAGGCCAGGCCGAGGGTCGGTCTATCTGGGACTGCGGTCGCTCGACGGTCCCGTCAACACCAAGGTAGTGGTGACGTCGATCGACTACCGCATGAGCCATAAATGGGCCGCCCAGATCGGTTCATCGTACGACTTTGGTGATGCAGGCAACATCGGCCAAAAAATTCATCTGTTGCGCATCGGGGAATCGTTTCTCGTCGGGATGGGTATAAATGTCGACGTCAGTCGTGGCAACGTGGGAGCCGGCTTGACGCTCGAGCCCAGAATCCTGGCCAGGTCACGAGCATCACGGGTCGGCGGCCAGCGCATTCCACCGGTTGGCGTGGCGGGATTGGAGTAGGGGAGTCCGATGGACCGAACCAAGGGTGAAACAGAGGCACCCGCGAATTGTCGCGGATGGGTCGCCAAATTTCGCAACGCGTTTCGGGGCATCGTCCAGGGTGTGTGTGGGCAAAGCAGCTTTTACGTGCATTTTACTGTGGCGATGGCGGTCGTCATTGCCGGCTGGCTGTTGCAAGTAACAGTGTTAGAATGGGGTCTGTTGATCGTCTGTATCACTTCAGTACTGGTCGCCGAGATGTTCAACAGTGCGCTGGAAGCGCTGGCTAAGGCCATCGATACTGAGCGGAATCCGCACTTAGGCAGAGCCCTCGATATCAGCAGCGCTGCCGTTCTATTGGCATCCATTGGTGCCGTGGTCCTCGGCACGACACTGTTTGTCTACCGGCTTGGAACGGCGCTTCGCTGGTGGTCGTAGACCTCCCGGACTGTCCAACACCCACATGTTCCATCCCTACGGCTGGTTAAGCCTGCTCCCGCCGCTGGTGGCCATCGTGTTGGCGATCGCAACGCGTCGAGCCGTTGCGTCACTTGTCGCCGGGATTGTTTGCGGAGCTTTCATCACTGCAGGGGGCCACCCCGGGATTGCCCTGCACGACGTCCTGGAAATCCACCTTTGGCCGGCGTTGATCGATCCCAACAAACTGCGCGTGTTCGCGTTTACGTTGATGATGGGCGCGATGATCGGTATCGTTTGTCGCAGTGGCGGCATGCAGGGCTTGATGCGACTCGTTTCGCCGCTGGCCAATTCGCGACGCAGCGGCCAATTGACCGCCTGGCTCAGCGGACTGATCATTTTCTTTGACGACTACGCCAATACGGTCCTCTTGGGAGGCACCCTGCGGCCGCTTTGTGATCGCTGGCGGATCTCGCGGGAAAAACTGGCCTATCTCGTCGACTCGACCGCGGCGCCAGTGGCTGGACTGTCGCTCCTGTCCACCTGGGTCGCGGTCGAAATCGACTATCTGCAGGAAGGATTGCTAAGTCTGCCGTCTGCGACAGACCTAAGAGCCATCGACCTGTTCGTGGGCAGCATTCCGTATCGCTTCTATGTGCTGTCGGCGTTGCTGTTTATTCCGGTCTTGGCACTGACCGGCCGCGACTATGGCCCCATGTGGCGGGCAGAGCGGCGTCGGCTGCGCTTCCCTTCCGATGACGACCCACAAGACGGTGCCGAAAGCAGCAGTGACCAAGCGTCGGCAAATGTGACCGCCCGCTGGTACAACGCGGTGCTACCGATCGTCGTGACCGTGCTCGTTGTCCTTGGCTTGTTTTACGTGACCGGTCGGCAAGAGCTCGGAGCCGCAGCGCAGACCCCGGTAAATGGGCTGAAGGAGATCTTCGGCGCTGCTGACTCCTATCTGTCGCTATACTATGGCGCCATGGCCGGGCTGCTGCTGTCGGCGCTGTTGTCGCGTGCGCAACGATTGCTGTCTGCCGCTCAAATTGCGAATGCGGCTGCCGAGGGAGCGCGAGTGATGGTGCCGGCGCTGATCATTCTGTGGTGCGCGACTGCGTTGTCACGCATGACCGGTGACAGCCGTATCGATGGAATGCCTCCGACGGTGCCCTATGAGTACAAAGCCTACCGCCTCTATACGGCGGACTACCTGGCGCGGATCATTGTCACGGAAGAGGAAGACATCGATACTAGTGGCGAGGCTGGCACTGGGGGAGCGGCGGTCACGGTCAAGTTGCTCCCGACGGCCGTGTTCCTGCTGGCCGCCCTGTTATCGTTCGCCACCGGGACCAGCTTTGGCACGATGGGCATCTTGCTGCCGATGGTGATTCCACTGACCCATGCGCTGCTCAGCGCAGAAGGCGCGGCCTTCGATGTGCACCATCCGATCCTATTGGGATCGGTGGGAAGCGTTTTGGCGGGCGCGATATTCGGAGATCATTGCTCACCGATTTCCGACACCACGATTCTCTCTTCCCAATCGTGTGGCTGCGACCATATGGCGCATGTGGTCACGCAGATGCCGTACGCGCTCACGGTCGCTACGCTGGCTATTGTCTTGGGGACGTTACCGCTAGGTTGGGGCGTCTCGGTTTGGATACTATTGCCGTGCCAACTGGCTGGCATCGTGACCGTGATTACGTGTGCCGGCCGACTGGTCGAGTGAAATGATGTCGGCAAGACCTGACCCCCTCACGATTCATTCCGGTGAGTCACGATGCAATGCCTCGTGCTCCTGGTCGTCCTGCGGGCGATTGTCGAACCCTTTGTCTGCCGTTAACTCGACATGGTCAACGAACTTGACGTTGGCACATTCGTCAATCTCGTTCATGTGACAGGCGGCAAAGTCCGGGATGTAAAATCTGATCGGCCCGCCTTGCCGTGCATCCAGTGGTTGGTCGTCGACGGCATAAATGAACAGGCCCCGTTCTCTGACTGGCTCCAGCGGAATACTGGCGTGGAAATTGTCGGTCGAACTGTGCATTCCCAAGTACCTGGCATTCGACTTGGGACGGACCCGCTTGAGTAGTCCAGTGAGCGTCACCGCTCTTCCTTGCCGTTTGGGATCGATGCGGCTGACGTCCTCGATCTGAAAAGCACCGTCCAGATTCTTGAAGTCCGCCAAGGTCATCTGCAGCGGGTTTTCTACATCGCCGTCAATCGTTAACAGAACAGAATCCGTCATCACTATTTCTCCTCGGGCCGGGTTGATGCCCTCAGCGTTGTATGAATGCTTAGGATTCGCGCATACCGGTATATTCGTGCACATCAATGCGCCGACAAGTTGGAATTATAACACGACAGCGGTACGGGCGCCGGCCGAGGTGGCGGTAACGCTGTTTATATATACCGTGATGTAAGCCAATCACTGTGTGGCACGCTCAGTACCTAAGCGGTGGGCGTCGTGGGACGTCAAACCAACCAACGCAACACGAATGCGGCAGGAAAACGGGCACCGCCAACTCGCTTGGAGTGGCAGTGCCTGCGTGAACCATGGGCTGTACCGGGCATCCAGCCCCCCCTGATGCAAACTCCGTTACGAACAGCCCATGCTGTTGCCGCAATTGTGGCACAAATAACAGTTGCCGTTGCGGATCGTAATCGCGCCGCAGTTGTCACAGCTGGGAGCGTCACTTTGGAAACGTGCAAACTGATTACTTCTTGACGAGGAAATCGATCCTTCCATTGAAATGGCCGCCCCCGCCCGCTCGAGCTGGTCCGCGTTGATGATCGGCGTGTCCAATTCGGCCGCTGCCGTATGCGATTCGGTAGATGAACCGTTCTTGACGTGGCCGTTGCCATGGGCCGCGGAGGGGTTGCCATTAGCCGTCAGCCGCTGGTGACTGGCCGACCGGTCCGAGTTTTGATTACTTTTCGCAGACAAACTGTCCATAGGCAACGTGCCTTGCTGTGCCTCGCGGTAACCGGGAATGTAGATACTTCCCAGCCAGCGGAAAATATAGTCCACCACACTTTTGGCGATGCGAATATCGGGGTTGGTTGTATGCCCCATCGGTTCGAATCGCGTGTGGGAAAATTTATTCACCAGAACTTCGAGCGGAACGCCGTATTGCAGACTCAAGGATATGGCAGTGCCAAAACAGTCCATCAGTCCACCCACGGTACTACCCTCTTTGGCCATCGTGATGAACAGTTCACCCGGACGCCCGTCCGGATAGAGTCCGACGGTGATATAGCCCTCGTGCCCGGCGACGTTGAATTTGTGCGTCGACGACTGCCGAGTGTCTTCCAACCGTTCGCGGCGCGGCCGTGTTGCTTGCGCGTCACGCTTACTGGTATGCCTGTCACCTTCGGTGGTGGTCGACAGTGGCTGACTCTGCTTGGACCCGTCACGATAGATGGCCAAGGCCTTGAGATTCAATTTCCAGCCCCAGCGATAAGCGTCGGCAATATCGCCGGGCGTGGTCTCGGCCGGCATGTTGACCGTTTTGGAGATGGCCCCCGACAAAAACGGCTGTGCGGCTGCCATCATCTTGATATGGGCCCGCCAGTCGATGCTCCGCTGGCCACCTGCCGGTTTGAAGGCACAGTCAAACACACTCAGGTGTTCTTCCTCGATTTCCGGCGCGCCTTCGATCATGTTGTGCTGATCGATGTAGGCGATGACCGATTCGATCTGTGGCTGATTGTAACCGAGATTCTTGAGCGACAGAGGCACTATCTGGTTGACGATCTTCAACATGCCGCCGCCCGCCAACTGCTTGAACTTGACCAAGGCAATATCGGGCTCGATGCCGGTGGTGTCGCAGTCCATCATGAAGCTAATCGTGCCGGTCGGTGCCAGGACGGTAGCCTGAGCATTGCGAAAACCGTATTTACGTCCTTGATGTAGCACTTCGTCCCACAGCCGCCGTGCGGCATTTTTTAAGTAGTCGGGACACGCGTCGTCGATCTGCTCGACGGCATCTCGGTGCATCTGCATCACATTCAACATCGGGTTGCGATTGGCGTCGTAGCCGGTGAACGGTCCAATGGCAGCGGACAATTCGGCGCTCGTTCGATTCGCTTCGCCGTGTAACACTGCCGTCAGCGCTCCACAGATGCCCCGCGCTTCGTCAGAATCGTAAGCCACACAGCTGGACATGATGAGGCTGCCGAGATTCGAGTAGCCGAGTCCCAGAGGCCGGAATTTGTGGCTGTTTTCGGCGATCCGATCGGTCGGATAGCTGGCATGGTCCACCAGAATTTCCTGGGCGATAAAGAATATCCGGCAGGCCGCACGGAAACGCTCGACGTCAAACGTCCCATCCTCCCGTTGGAACTTTATCAGATTGATACTTGCCAGATTGCAGGCCGTGTCGTCGAGGAACATGTACTCACTGCATGGATTGCTGGCGTTGATCCGACCCGATTTTGGACAAGTGTGCCAACGGTTGATTGTGGAATCGTATTGCACACCTGGGTCACCGCAGTGCCAGGCACATTCGGCCATGCGGTTGAGCAACTTCCGGGCCTGGTACACGTTATTTGGCCGGTCAGGTTGCGTCACCCAATGCGTGGCCCAGTTCGTGTCCTGTTCCACCGCCTGCATGTAATCGTCGGTCACCCGGACTGAGAGATTGGCATTTTGAAACAGGATCGAACTGTACGCTTCGCCATTGAAGTTTGCGTCGTACTTGCCACTGTTGATCAACGTATGCGCTTTCTGTTCCTCCGTCCATTTGCATTCGATAAATTCCAGGATGTCGGGATGCCACACTTTCAGGGACTGCATCTTGGCCGCCCGCCGCGTCTTGCCTCCCGACTTGACCACGGCCGCGATTTGATCGTAGACCCGCATGAACGACAACGGTCCCGACGGCCGTCCGCCACCCGAGAGCTTCTCACGGTGAGACCGAATCGTGGAAAGATCGGTGCCCGTCCCCGAACCGAATTTGAACAACATCGCTTCGCTCGTCGCCAGTCGCATGATGTCTTCCATGTTGTCATCGACGCTCTGAATGAAGCAGGCTGACGCTTGAGGGTATTCGTATGGGTTCTCCGACTGGAACACTTGCTGGGACGTCGCGTCCCAATGCCAATTGCATTTGTCCCCCTCGACGCCGTACTGGTGGTGTAGCCCTACGTTGAACCAGACGGGCGAATTAAACGCCCCGTGCTGGTGCAGGCAGAGCCACGACAGTTCGCGATAAAATCGCTCCCCATCCTCGGCATTGGCAAAATACCCATCCTCGCTGCCCCAGTCGGCGATCGTCCGCGCCACGCGGTGGATCAGTTGCCGTACGCTCGATTCACGTTCTGACGTGCCGTTCTCGCCATAAAAGTACTTGCTGACGACAACGTTCGTCGCCAACTGGCTCCATGAAGAGGGGATTTCGCAATTCTCCTGCTCGAACAATACTTCCCCCGATTCTTCCTTGATGGCCGCACAGCGCATTTCCCAGTGGACCGTGTCAAACGGGTCGACGACGTCTTCGGGACAAAAGATCGGTGGTACGCGAAGTCCCACCGAGTTCTCACGCGGAACTCGGGATTGACCGGCGTCTCGTGCCTGACTGGCCGCTGAACTTGACTGGTCTTGTGTTGATTGGGCCACAGGACGCTCCAGATCGACGGGAACCATGTTTCAGCTCCTTCTGAATTGAGAAATCAATTCCCTTTGAGATATATACTTTTGTATACCAACAATAACGGTCTCGTCTAGCGAGAACTACAGAGATTCTGCGATGGACGCTGGCAAAGCCCTAAAGTCCCTCACTTGGGGACTGTAACAAGAAAATACCCAATATATTGTATCATTCTTGTGGGGAACCACAATATTTTGGACAAAGGGCAGAGTTTAATGATTTGAGGACGGGCGTCAATGACGCTTCGAATATTTTTTTTAAGTCAATATCTGCCAATGAATTAAGTCGAAAAATTGATGAAATGCTATCGTGGCCAGCACAGCGATGCTGGCGTTCCGAATCAACACGTTTTGCGGAGATACTTCATGTTAAGAAGTCTTAACATGAAGGGTGGCTGGCAGTTACGAAGAGGAACAAATGACGTGGATCCAGTTGCGTACCATACGTGTGCCTTTCAGAGCCAAACGCTCATCGCCGCACCGAGAATACCGAGGCAGAGACCGATGATGACAATGGTCATCAGCAAGGCGACGATAGTCCACCAGGCATGGCGGTCGGCTTCGATCAATTCGCGTCTTGTGTCAGCATCGAACATATCCTGCCATGTTGCTCGATGCGGCGGGTCTTCGTGTGAACTGGGTCCGGACGGGGTATCCATAGGAACTGCTTTCTGAATGTGGCTGACCGAATGAGAAGTTGGCTTATGGCAGACAATTGTACCAATGTTTCAGGCTGCCTGCTGCCCCTCAAGGCCGGAGTCGGATGGTGGCGCGTCTCTCCGAGAGGCGAAGCGCGGCCTCTCGGAGAGAGGCACCACGAACGAGCACATATCAAGCAGCCTCGTTAACAACGCGCGGGGTGTCTAGTTGCTGCCGAATTTTAGTGACCAAATTGGTGGTCGATATACCCTCTAAGAGCCGGGTAACGACGACGTCTCCGCCGTAGGCTTCGACCACTTCGTGTCCCGCGACCTGGTCGACCGAATAGCTGCCTCCTTTGACGAGCACATCGGGGCGTATCACATGTAGCAATGCGTGCGGTGTATCTTCATCGAACGGGACAACGAGATCGACGTTTTCTAGGGCAGCCAACATCGCCGCACGATCGGACTGACCGATGATGGGCCGCCCATTCCCTTTGAGTCGTCGTATGCTTTGGTCGCTATTCATGCCGACGATCAGCAGATCGCCACAGGCGGCCGCTTCCGACAAACTGGCGACGTGTCCGGCGTGCAGCAGATCAAAGCAACCGTTGGTCAATACAACACGATGCCTGAGTTTTCTCTGAATGGCGGCGATCGAGGCCGCCTGATCACGGGTCACAATTTTTTCGAGGCCGACGCTTCGGCGATTGGCTAGTTTTGCGCGGATCTCGTCGGGGTGAATGACCGAAACTCCCATCCGCTCGACTTCGAGCCCGGCGGCAACATTGGCCAGTCGCGTGGCGTCGAGGGGGTTGGCTCCGCCGCCGATGGCCACGCCGAGCATGGCTAGAGCCATATCTCCGGCGCCGGTAATATCATAGACCGACCGAGTCGCGGTGGGCACAATCTCGCCGTCGCCATCACGTCCCACGATCGCCATGCCGTCGCGATCAAGTGTAATGACCGCATGCTCGACGTCGAGTTGAGCGCATAGTTGGCGGCCTGCGGCGACGGCCTCGCCGGGCATGTCGATCGTCATCCGAGTCGCTTGTTCCAATTCAGCGCGGTTTGGTTTGATCAATGTCACACCACGGTAGTTTTGATAGTCGGTGCCGCGTGCCGGATCGACCAGCACCAGGACGTGGTGACGCAGCGCGGTGTGAATGGCGGCCCGCAACGTTTGTGATGTGCAGACTCCTTTGCCGTAGTCGGAGATCAGCAGCACGTCATGGTCCGGAATGGTACTTTGTAGGCCCTCGATTAACTGTTCTTGGAGTGCTGGTTCGAGCGGCGAGCGGACTTCGTGGTCAACGCGGAGAATCTGATTCGGATGCCGTCCGCCGGCCCGACCGACAAACCGTTCCTTGACGGTGGTAGGTCGCGTTGGGTCAGTCAGCACAAGATCACACTGCACGTCGCACGCTCGCAACATGTGTCGCAGAGTATCACCAGCAGCATCCTCGCCGATCACGCTGGCAGAGCAGACTTGTGCGCCCAAGCCCTGTGCGAGATGGCAGACGTTGGCCGCGCCGCCCGCTAGTGTCTGTTGCTCGTCGGCGTGCAAGACGACGATGGGAGCTTCCTGGCTGATCCGCTCGGCGTTTCCCCATGTGTAGCGATCGAGAATCAGGTCACCCAGGACCAGAATTCGGGACGCCTTCAGCTGGTCAAAAACGTGCAACAGCACCGTAGCGTTCATGGTCGTGACCGTCTGGTTGAAGCCGCGGGAATTTTCCTGTGTGCGGCCACCACTTTGACATCATCCCGTAAATGTCGCTTCGCACCGGACATGACAAACGACTACAATTAACGCCTGTTCAAGCTGCCGTCCGTCGGGAATGCTGTTCCAAGTACAGCTGAATGGCCGCAAACACACGATCCACGGTCAGATCGCGCATGCACTTGTGGTGGAGGTGAATGCATGCGCGCTGGCCGCACGGGCCACAAGGTACCTCATGACGCAGTTGAATTTCGCGGCCATGGTAGTTCTTGCTCCAGCGTGTGTCAGTGGGACCGAAAAGCGCGACGCTCGGTATGTCGAAGGCAGCTGCAAAGTGACGCGGACCACTGTCGGTTGTCACCAACAGTTCGCTGCGCCGGATGCATGCCTTGGTCAAGCCGATAGCCACGTCGTCCTTGGCCAGACTATGAACATTAGGCCGATTGGCACGCCACACTATCTCGTCCGCCTGGGCGCGTTCTGCCGGACCACAGACCACCAGGACAGACCGATCAGCCTCGTCGGCTATTCTCTGTGCCAATTCGGCGAAATATTCGGGAGGCCAGGTTTTGGCGGACCCGTAAGCACCACCCGTGTTGAACACTACCACACCGTTTGCCTGACCGAATCGGAACCGTTCCCAGATCGTGTCGGCACGTCGTTCATCGTCGGGAAGTGTGGACAATTCGAGCTGTGGCGACTCGGTCGAGCAGCCTGTCGCGTAGGCTAGTTGGAGATAATAGTCGACGGCGGAGACCGGCTCGAGCTTCGTTCCACGCCGCAGCGGTGATAGTTTGTCCGTCAACAAGATACCGCGTCCATAGCGAGCATAACCGACGCAGCGACGGGCACCAGCCATCCGGGCAATCAAGCCCGCGCGCAACGAGTTAGGTAGTAAAAACAACCAGTCCAGCTGCTGTGCGTAAAGTTGCCGGGCGACATGTGGTGCGCGCTGCGTACGATCTTTCGATCTGGCGTCGAAGTACAAGACTTTGTCGAACCACGGCAAGCCGCCCAGAACATCGGCTACATAAGGTCTCATGACGCCGACGTAGGTTGCTGTCGGACCAAACTTGCGGCGCATTGCGCGCAATGCGGGTGTTGCCATCACGACGTCGCCGACCCAGTTGGGCAACATCACGCCGATCTGCACCGATTGGTATGTATGCCTGCCGGACGCCATGGACAGCGATTCCCCTCGTGCAGCGGGTGGCGTAGATTGGGCCCATACCGCGCTCGTGACCCATTGATTAGTTCGAGTTCATTGTCGGTCGAAAAAGGTGCCCGTGATCAGGAAAAAGCGGGGAAAGAATGCGAATCGAGCCGAGGCCAAGTTTTCTCCAGCCGTGCCGGTCACCTGACGGTGTGAAGATGAAAAAAAATTGACAATAACCATGGTAGAATAGATAAGTTGCATATCGATGTCACGCGCCCGTCGTAAGAAGGACAAGAATGCCAGGGTGCAAGCGTCACAAAATCAGGTAGGAGGAGTCTCCTGAACGGTCCACTTGTGGGAGACCCGTCCTACTTCGATTACCTAAAGTTCTTATGCTTCACTCGTTTCCAAAACTACAAAACTCTCCGAATTCTCCGGCGGCACGTTTGCTCCCAATGGCACGACGCTATTCGTCGACATACAAAAACCGGGTATTACGCTCGCCATCACGGGCCCCTGGCACGGTCTGGAAACTTTGTCGTGACAATCGTTGGCTTGAGTGGGGAGGGTGGTAGAGTCTTAAGCCGTTATAACTGCATGCCAGGGAACAGGTTACCAACCTTGCCCGCGTTTGTGCGAACGATTGCTCCGAGTGAATCCATTGAATCGTGGGAAACGTGGCTCGTCTGCGCCCTTGAAACGACCTCTGGTCAAACGGTCTCGTTTCCCATGTCGGCACATGTTCGCTGTTGAGAGGCAACCGATTCCGCCAGGCGACCAGATTGGGGCTTGTAGCCGTAGCGCAGTAATGCGATGAACTCCGTCCGCTCCACTTCGAACAGCAGTTCCTCGTCTCACTCAATAGGATCTTTGTGCAGACTGACGTGAACCGACTGCACTTTGCGAATGCGCTCCGCGTCGACTCTGATTCTGAATTGGCCGAGAACGTTCAGGAGGTCCTCAGCCAGATTTTCCTGTTTTCCGACGTGGGTTGCATCAGGACCTCCGTACCTGCCATACATCTCGCTGACGAACCCGGGCCTATTGCGGAGACCGTTCTGCACAAACGTGTTGACGTCGGGGCTGCCTAATTCGTCGAGGATGGCGCACGGATGCCAAGTGTAGCGCGCGTTGTCCCACCGTTTCTAGTTCTGATCAGGGTGGGACATGAAATGAAACCACGACTCGTACCAACTAACCGGGTGACGCACGAAGCAACCTATTTGGTTCGAGTCAGGCTTGGGGTGCGAGATAGCGCCAAACAAGCTCCGCAGCCACTGGCGATTTGAGACGAAACAGCGGATATGGCTCAAATCCACGTGTTTGTGGGATGTGCGGATGTGGCGACAAACCACGCCGGCCTCCTGCAAAGCCGTCTTGACTCAGGTGTTCCCCGTCTTGGGGATGTGCAGGATGACGGCTCCATTGGGCAAGATGACCGCCAAAGCAAACTCCCCTTTGCGCTCGATCAGCTGATTGAGTGACGCCGTCCCGTTCCTGGCGGTCTAAGTACCAGGGTACATCATGTGGTGCAATGTGATTGTATGGAAGCGAATCATCCGTGGTCGCTAGCAGCCCGCCGCCAGGTTTCTCTTGCGGTTCGGCGCTGAGCACGCTATCCTGTCGTCTCCTTTCGCCAAGCCAGCGAGCTACACACACCCAGTTGTTCACCACGTGCAGGTCAGGAATCGACTGCCCATGGCTGTTAAAAGAGCGTTGATTACCGGAATCACCGGACAAGACGGATCGTATCTGGCCGAGTTTCTGTTGGACGAAGGCTACGACGTGCATGGCATGGTACGACGCTCCAGCTCCGAGAATTTAGATCGCATCCGTCACCTCTCCGACCGCATCGTTTTGCACGATGGCGATCTGATCGATCCATTTTCACTGAGCCGTTTGCTACAGAAAATCAAGCCGCAAGAAGTGTACAACCTGGCCGCGCAAAGTTTTGTGCCTACCAGTTGGAAAGAACCATTACTGACGGCAGAAGTGTCGGGGTTGGGAGTCACCCGTCTGCTCGAAGCGATTCGGGACATCGACCCGTCGATTCGCTTCTATCAGGCCAGCACGAGCGAAATATTTGGTCGTGTGCGAGCTATCCCCCAGTCAGAGGAAACACCGTTTTACCCGCGCAGCCCGTATGCGGCTTCCAAAGTGTACGCTCACTGGATGACGGTCAATTACCGCGAAAGCTACGACGTGTTTGCCTGCTGCGGGATCCTGTTCAATCATGAGTCGCCCCGCCGCGGCATGGAATTTGTTACCCGCAAGATCACCCATGCGGTCGCCAGGATCAAGCTTGGACTGGCGGACGAACTTCGCCTAGGCAATCTCAAGGCTAAACGGGATTGGGGATTTGCCGGAGATTATGTGCGTGCAATGTGGGCTATGCTGCAACAAGAAACGCCGCAAGATTTTGTCATCGGTTCCGGTAAGACGTACGAAGTCGAACAATTTGTGGATCTCGCATTTTCGCACGTCGGGCTTGATTGGCACGACTATGTCGTCATTGACCCGACTCTGCTGCGTCCGGCCGAAGTCGACGTTCTGATCGCCGATCCCACCAAAGCAAAGCGGTTGCTGGGTTGGGAACCGACCGTGGACCTCGAAGAGTTGGTCGCCATGATGGTCGAAGCCGATATGGAGCTTCTCCGCTCCCTCGTGCCCGCCGTACAGCAATCGAGTCTGCCGGCGGCGGCTTAGGGGTCAGTGTTTAGGTTTCAGTGTTCAGTAGGGTCAGCGTGTTCGCGGGCTTTGCTCGTGACACTCCTGCGCACGCCACTAACGACACTTGAGCAACACCTTCCCAAACGTCACGCGAATGGACACTCGATTGAGAGACCATGTGCTACGAAACGAATACTGAAAACGGAACACTGGTTTAGTCGCTCGCACGAGTTTTTTTCATGGCTGGCTACAATTCGCCGAGAATTTTGATCACGCGGCTCAGTCACCTGGGGGACTGTATTCAGACCGTGCCGATGCTCAACGCGCTGCGCGATCTGTTTCCGTCTGCATTTATCGCCTGGATCGTGGAACCGGCCGCCGCCGAGATTTTGCACGGTCAGGAGTCGTTGGACGAACTACTCGTCTGTCCGAGGCATGAATTGTTGTCACCTGGCCCGGCGTTGCGCTGGTGGCGGCGGTTGAAATCGTACGAGTTTGACATTGCGATCGACCCGCAGGGATTGACCAAGAGTGCTATGCTGGGGTGGCAATCCGCTGCCCCCACCCGTATCGGCTTCACGCGCCCTGATGCGCGCGAACTGAGTCCGTGGTTGAACAATATTCTCGTGCGGCGTTCGGCCGAGAACGTGGTCGAACGTTACCTGGAATTGTTGCAGCCGCTCGGCATGACCAAAACGGCGCCCCGCTTTGAACTTTCCGTGACCCCGCAGGCCCGTGACTGGGGAAACGACTATGTGAGCCAAATCGCATTCGGATCAGCCGGATTCGTGGTGATCAACGCCGGCGCCAGTTGGCCGTCGCGGCGGTGGGAAACTAACCGTTTCGCGCGTGTGGCGCAATACCTGGCCGCTAAAGGGAACCTGGCCAGCGTGGTGGCCTGGGCTGGTCCCCAGGAGCGGCGAGTGGCAGCACAGATAGTGGATCAAAGTGGCGGGACTGCGACCATAGCTCCGCCAACCACGTTATCTCAGCTGGCCGCCTTGCTACAGTCTGCCACACTGTACGTTGGCACCGATTCGGGGCCGTTACACTTGGCCGTTGCCATGGGCACTCAATGTGTGAGCCTACACGGCACCACAATTGCCGCTAAAAGCGGTCCTTATGGTGCGGGTCATGCGACCGTGCAGGCCTACTACCAACGCGGCAGTAGCTTTCGCCGTCGACGAGCAGTGAACGACGCCATGCGCGCTATTTCCGTCCATATGGTTTGCGCCGCGTGTGACTACGTGCTAGGGGAAATTCAAGATGCACGGTCCAAGATACAGGATGCAAGTAACATGATGCAGGACACAAGTCGTAAGACGTACGATTCTCAAGCCAATTCACATATCGCCTTGTAAACTTAATCGCTTTGTTTCAAGTGTTGAATCGGGGCCACCTCACCTGCTGATTTGCGGAACGTGCATCCTGCATCACTTACCACCACCAAGAAGCGTCTACGCTTCGCCACTAGCCGGCGATTCGTTGTCCTGTCTGATAGAGATATGGATTAAGGGTCGCATCGTTGTACATTTTCATTTGGCGATAAGTCCGATGCCGTTTGTGACCGCTGAAAATATCGTCCAGCAACTGAGCCAGCGAGAGGGTGAGATCGTCCCGTTGTACGAGGGCGACCGCTAATTTGTGCCCAACCGACTCGATATGCTCGGCCGACACGTCGTTGCGCTGCGTCTGTTCTTCCAAGTGAAAGATCCGTAGTGCCAGAATGGACAACCGGTCAATGACACTGCCGGGTGTTTCGGTGTTCAGGGGAGTGTGTTCCTTTGCCGTGACATTGCGCTCGATAAGCTCCTGTGTGATCGTGTCGTCGATGTTTTCAATCCAGTCGTTTCGCTGCTGGTTATAGCGGTCGATCGCCCGTTTGGCCTCCGAAACCCGTCGATCACCTACGTCCTGACTCCGCGCGATGTCTTCTTCGTGCCACAGCAGAAAATTGTAACCGTGTTCCTGACTGACTAGTCGCAGGAACCCTTCGTTGGGATGATTGATCGGCTGGACGTGCCATTGTTTTACTAGCCGGCATTGAAGATCGGCAATCTGTTGAACGTAGATCATCATGGCTGCACTCCTTGCTTCACGAGGTCTTTTCCAGGGGTGCGATTTTAAGTGAGTTGCCCGGATGGGGACAACCCAAGTTCGGCTTCCATGGCGCGCGGCACAAAAGCAGGTAGGACGGATCTCCCGACCCCGTCTTGTTTTGGAAAGAGGGCGTTTCAAAACGGATTGTGGGCAGATTTTTGTAACCTGCCGAGCGAGAATTACGCGAGGATTTTGGCCCGTTACAAACCGGCCCCAAGTCGCAACGAAGGACTTGAAACGCCCTCTACTTACGTTCCTTTCGCCTACTGGTCCAATACCTGGGCCGCCAACGCGGACCAACGTCGCCAACGTTACGCACTGCTAGCTGATACTACACTTGTTGTCGCTGGTCAACTTGCTTAATATCCGCCGGGGCCTTGGTGAGCCAACGGGCTGCCGGGCTGACACTGTGGTACCTTCCCTGTCGTGTTCAGTTCTCATGTCGCGAGACTCCGTCGTTGCTTACCTGCTGAACCTGGTCTATTTGGTGATATTGGCGTTTCAATTACCGCGCTATGTTTGGCGGTACGTCGTGCATGGCAAGTACCGCGGTACATTGGGCGTGCGGCTAGGGGGGCAAGTCGAACAGCGCCATGGTGCGGCGCGGTGCGTGTGGTTCGAGGCAGCTAGTTTGGGCGAGGTGCGCGCGCTGGAACCATTGGTACGCGCGTTTCAGCATCGTTGTCCGCAATGGCATTGCGTCATCTCGGCGTCCACGACCAGCGGTCTGGTCCTGGCACGGAAACTTTTTTCCGACATCTATGTGTTTCCCTTGCCGGTCGATTTCAGCTGGGCGATGGAGTCGACCGTCGCGCGAATTCGTCCTGACTTGTTGGTCGTCGTCGACATAGAACCTTGGCAGAATTTACTGCGAGCCGCAAAACAACATGGCGCGCGGGTAGTCGTCGTCAATGGGCGCATGACCGACCGAGACTTCCGCCTGCATTTGCGCATGAAGTGGCGCCTCACCCGCGCCATGTGCCAGTTCGATCTCGTCACCGCCCAGTCTGTAGAGTACGCGAGCCGTTTTGTCCAGCTGGGCGCCGCGCCGGAGTCCGTGCAAGTGGTCGGATCGCTCAAGTTTGACGGCGTCGAAACCAATCGGGAAAACGAGGTGACACGCCGATTTGCCCGGCTGGCCGGGATTGGAAGAAAAGATATCGTATTCATGGCGGGCAGCACGCATAAGGGCGAGGAAAAACTTGTGTTGTCGGTCTACCAGCAATTGGTTGACCGGTATCCGGAACTCCGCCTGGTGATTGCGCCCCGCCACGTGGAGCGATCTCCGGCCGTTGCGCGCTTGCTGAATCGTTCGAGCCTGCGCTGGCAACGCTCCAGTCGGTTGGAACAGGAGGGCAGCGACCCGGATGCGCGGGTCCTGCTGATCGACACGCTGGGTGAAGTTGCCTGGTGGTGGGGCGTCAGCCAGGTAGCCTTTGTGGGTGGCAGTCTGTTCGGTGGCCGCGGCAAAAACATGTTGGAACCAGCCGCTTACCGGACGGCCGTTTGCTTCGGCCCGGAGATGTCCGATTTCCACAGCGTGGTCCAAGATTTGTTGCGTCATCGCGCGGCTGTCGTGGTGAGGGATGAGCGTGAACTGGCCACATTTGTGGAACGTTGTTTGCGAGATGCGGAATTCAGAGAAACGCTGGGAGAGCGGGCTCAGCGGCTGGTCAAGTCACGTTGCGGCGTGACAAAAGACACATTGCGGTACTTGGACCGCATGGTAACATGCCAGGAACAGGTTCCCGGTGTGGTACCGCCTCAGCCGCCGCGGTGGGAGTTTACAGGGGTCAAACAGACGAGCGCGTAGAACCACTGGATGCTCCATTTTTTTTTTGCACTGTTCCTGATCGGCCTGTCGGCCGTTCTCTTCTGGCGGCATTGGCAGCAATGGAGAAATCGAGAGCGCGATCAGCTGAATCCCCGAGACGCCGACTTTTTTCGTAGGCAACTGCGACGGCGGGTCCAAGCGAGCGCGATGATCGGCATGGTTGGTCTGGCCGTGTTGTACGGCCAGACGTTGTCCGTATCGGTTGGCGCATTGGTGTACTGGCTGGTGGTCGTACTGGTTGTGTTGTGGATCATCCTGCTGGCCCTGGCCACGCGGATGCATCTGGCTCGCGTGCGGCGCGACATGATGGTGGAACAAGCCTGTTTGGACGCCGAACTCCGCCGTTCGCGCGGTGCAGACGTGGACGCGGACCCATAGCCGCGGGGACGCTGGACGCTCGTGCCACGAAACATGCGACCTGACAGCGAAAGGAAAACCAGTGTCTCATCCATTTCGAGAGCAACTCTTGAACTGCCTCGGTGGCGTGTGGCCGGAACACCACGATTTGCGGGCCAAGGTGGAAAAAACCGAGAATTGTGAGGAATATGTCGTCGAGTGGGTCAGTTATGAAGCCGAACCGGATGACCGTATTCCGGCAATCCTCTTGCGGCCTCGGGACCGATCCGCGCAGTCCCCGGGCCCAGCTGTTGCCGTCTGGCACCAACACAACGGCGAGTGGCACTGGGGCAAATCCGAGCCGGCAGGTTTAGCCGGGAATCCCATGCACCATACGGGCGTGGAACTGGCAAAACTCGGTTACGTTGTCCTCTGCCCCGATACCCTCTGTTTTGAGGAACGTCAGGACCCGTCGGGAAACCTGCAGGGAGACGACTACGAGCGATTCGTGTTCCTGCGTTACGTTGTCGACGGCAAGTGTATGGCATGGAAGAACATCTTGGACATGCGCCGGGCGATTGACTATCTGGTCACGCGAGACGAAGTCGACGCAAAACACCTCGGCTGCTATGGCCACTCGATGGGGTCGACCCATACGTGGTTAGTCGGACCCTGGGAACCGAGGCTGAAATGCCTCGTCGGCAATTGCTGTTTGCCGACGTACGCTGCGATCCACCGCAAAAAACTGCTACATTGCTTCCCGAATTTCATTCCCGGGTTGCACCAATTCGGTGACACTCCTGACATTGCTGCCCTGATCGCCCCTCGCGCCCTGCATTTCAACTTTGGAGAAAGTGACGATGGTTCTCCCATGGAAGAGGTTCGAGACGGGGTTCAAAAGATTGCCGCGACCTACCGATCGCAAGGAGTTGCCGAGCAGTTTAGCTATTTTGCTGAACCAGATACCGGACACGTTCTTTCCGAATCCATGTGGGAAAGGGCCCGCCAGTTTTTCGAGAAGCACCTGGAATTGTAGGACAAGGCTTCCAAGCCTGTCCCATTAAGCGATTTTTTTACTTCCAATAGCCTTCGAAGGTTGTCGTACGGCATTTTCCAACGCCCTACATTCATTTTTCTCCTGAAACAGCCTCTGCGATGTTGTGCGCATGGTCGCTCACACGAGAATAAGCATTCAGCGTGGCCAGGAAGGCGACGCTTACCGGCGGAGGGATGATGCCGTTGGAGAGATCATCGAGGTGTTTGCGACGCAGTCGCTTGATTTCGTCCCGGATACGCTTCGATATGGGGTCGGTCTTGGTAAGCACGTTCCGATTGTCCTGGGACAGCCCTTCATTGACCGCCGCCAGATACTCTGCGATGAGTCGATTAAGTCGCCCAAGATCGTCGCGTTGTGCAGGTGTAAAACGGTGGCCATCCCGCCGCAGCTTACGATCGAACTTGTCCAAGTTGGAGATGTAATCGCTTACGGATTCATATTCGTCGGCCATCCTCAGCTGCCGTCGTGCTTCGTCGGCTACGGAATGGGGCACATTTCCGGACAGCAGGTGAGTGACAAACTCCACAATTTCATCCTGCACCGAGTCCAGAATTTGTTCACGCTGAATCAGGCGATTTGCCAGCGCCTTGTCGGGATCGTCCTGTTGCAGAAGTTCGGTGAGCCAGTCAAGCATCTTCGCACAACCAGCGCCCATCTTTTCGATCTCCTTACGCGACTGTTCGATCGCCAGGAGCGGTGTCTCCAGTATGCGAATATCGAGATCCGTGAGGCGCGGTTTCTCTTCGAATTCTTTCGACGGCACGAAGCGGTTCAGCAGGCGAGCGAAGAGTGGCAGAAATGGCAGAAAGATTAACACGTTGGCGACATTGAAGATAGTATGGGTCGCCGCAATGGCATGCGTCGTGTTGGGGAAGATCTGCTTTCCGTGTTGCACGACGGCCTGAGCGACATCAACGTTGATGATCCATTGCACCAAGTCGATGTACCACGCAAAGATCAGCGTGATCCAGAACACTCCGACCATATTGAAGATCACATGAAAGTAGGCGGCTCGGCGGGCGTTTGTCGTAGCGCCCAACGATGCCAGTATCGCGGTGATGGTGGTGCCAATGTTCTCACCGAGCACCAGTGCGGCCGCGGTCTCGTACGGGATGATCCCCTGAAATGCGAGTGAAATGGTGATGCCGAGCGTAGCCGAAGACGACTGCACCAGCACGGTCAATATGCAGCCGGCGAAAGCGCATTGTAGCACGCCAAGATAACTGTCGGCGCGAAACTTCTGAAACCAAGCCTCAAAGGCCGGAGTCTCTTTGATGATAGCGCAGGCGTCTTTCATCAGTTCCAGTCCAAAGAACACCATCCCCACGCCCATGAATGTCATCGCCCAATATCGCCAACGGTCACCCTTTGAGAACAAATAAACAAAGGCGGCTGCCCCGAGCAAGGGCAACCCGTACTTGCCAATCTTGAGAACGAGAATCCAGCCTGTGATCGTCGTGCCAATGTTGGCGCCCATAATGACGCCGATCGCCTGAGTCAGGTCCATCAAACCGCTGTTGACGAAACCAACGACCATCACCGTTGTGATCGAACTCGATTGCACGACACAGGTGACCATCGTGCCGACGCCCGTGGCGAGGAAGCGATTGTTCGTGACGGCGCTGATCATTCGTCGCAGACTGGTGCCTGCTACGGCTTGCATCCCGTCGGACATGTTTTTCATGCCCAGTAGGAACAGGCCAAGCCCGCCAACCAGCTCGAAAGCTAACCTTAAGAGTGCTTCGAATTCCAAGAACTCACCGCGAATACGGTTGTCAAGAAAGTGTTAAGAAACGGCAATTCTACCGTTGTTTCCCCACACACTGCAAGGCCCCAGGCAGACGTAGGTTGTCTGGATACGAAATCTGGACACGACAGACTTGGGAGGCACGGAGCAGGGGGCGGGGGGCACGGAACATGTGGTTGTGATCCTGGCATATTTACGACGCAAACAACCTCACGCTCGAGACTGCTATCGCTTCTTTCGACGATATTCGTGCTGTCGTTCAAACTGGTCAGAACCGCGCATCATACTCCGTGCCTCTTGCTCCATGTTTCGTGCTGTCGAAGTGCCATTCGGGTCTAACCCGGAACTGTCCCCAGACAGGACGACCCAAACCGAGCTGTCTGAGCGACCGATGTTTCGCAGTGCACGACCCTGTTGTGGAACGCAACGGTCGGTGAAGCTCGGGAATTTTGCCTTGACTCCATACATCGACCGCAGTGAGTCCAAAGACGTAGTAGAACTTGTCTCAAGCATGCGATGTGCAATCGGCTACAGCGGCATGGGATTCGCCACGCCGAAAGTAAAGATGCTTGCGATCTCGCAAAAAAAGGGCGGAAACGCTGTAAAAGCCATCGCGGAGAATGCCGCCAGGGAGGAACATCCGATTACGCGGCCGTTATTTCTATATACCAAGTTCGCCTTTTCGCAATCATTCGCCATGGCGCAACGTTGTCAATTTCAACGAGTCATTGAAAGTAGAACCGAACCTAGGCAATTGTTTTGACTGATTTCATCGCGTACGGCGCCTGCTATGCGCTGCTGGGTCTGGCGCGCTGCGTTGTGCTTGGTCCTTGACGACGACCAATCTGTTTGATCTCGTCGTTCGAGCAGCGTTCCAAATTCGAATAGGCAGGATGCGTATTGGACGTGCGCTTGAAGGGACTGTTGCAGGCGGCGTTGTAAGAGCAGATCATGGCCCAGCGAGGATCCTGGCTCTCGTTCCGGTCGGAGCGGTGAATCAGATTGCAATCAAAAAACAGCGCTGTCCCCGGTTCCATTTCGCAGTGAACCAACTCCATCTGTTTTAAGGCGGCTTCAATCCGTTCTGGATCTGTGGTCATCTGGCCGTTGACGACGAAGTGTTCGACGCGGCCCAGATGATGGGAACCGCGAATCGCCTGCAGGCAACCGTTGTTTTTTGTCGCCGGATCAAGCGCAATCATGCAACTGGCCAATAGCGGGAAAAGTACCGAGTGATCCACGTACCAGTAACCGTAATCCTGATGCCATTCCCAAGCACCTCCGACACGCGGCTCTTTCATCATTACTTTGTGGTTCCAGTGGTAGATCTCGCAATCGAGCACTTGTTCGATCGGATCGATGAGCCGGGGACTGCGCACGACGGCACAATAGATGTCATCTTCAAGAACGTTGCGCGCGACTAGTCTACTAAGTGTGCCTTCGCGATCTGTCCTGCCATAGCTTTCCGCAGCCAGGCGCTGGTCGCTCCTTGCTATCTGCAACAGCAATTGGATTTCTTCCTCGTCGAAAAGTGATTCGACCATGAGATAGCCATCGGCACGGTATTGTGCCAGCTGTGCATCGGTTAGTTGGAAATCGCCCATGGATGTTCCTGAGGAGGGTTTCTGCGGAGCCCAACGGCAGACGCCCCACTTCAGTTAAAAGTGAGAAGTCGGGCCGGATTGTCGATCAGGATCGCATCAATCTGTTCCTCACTGAAGTTCCGGCGGTGCATCATCGGAATAATATTACGGTAGATGTGCCCGTACCCGTGTCCTCCGAATTCCACCTGACGTGTCCGCTGACAAATGTCGTGTGCGATCACGATCCGGTCCAGATGTCCGGCGTCGATCAAGGCACGTATAGCGGTGACGCGCACGGCATCGCTCGAGAGATCCAGATCTACGCCTTGTACGAAGAAAGATGTTTCCCATCCGAACACATCGAACTCGAGGACACATCCGGTGTCGGCTAGGCGGAGAATGTCGTCGATTTCGAAGATCCGGCGGTCAATATGGTCCATAATGGTGCGAGAGAAGTCGGCCCCGGCTTCCTGGAGAAATGCGACGATCTCGAAAGGCGCTTCGGCGTTTCGTCCCGGATGTATCGAAAGAGCGGCCCCCGTCTCCTGCTGTGCGATGACCGCGGCTTGGAGCGATCGCCGCTCAGCGTTGGTCCACGGCCATGAGCATCCGATCTCACCGATAATCCCGGCGCGTATTCCCACCTCGTCGGAGCTCTCGTGGTTGGCGCCCTCCCGAATGTCGGCCACGATGTCGGCGACCAAATCGTCAACGCTGCGCTGCCGATCCTCGGGTCCCATGAACTCATCAAGATAACGACCGCAGCCCCGCACGATGTGGATCCCCGTTCGCTCGGAGACCTCCCGCAGGCCCGCGGGGTCGAGGACCATTGGGTAGGTGCTCACTTCGACGACCGACTCTCCACCGTCCCGGACCATCCGCTGCATTTCACGGACAGCCACCTCGCGGTCCAACAGCACACGGATCCCCGGCGCATTGACCCAGTTGTAATTGAACTCCCACACGTTCTCAAGGGTGATCTCAACCTGCGCCTCGGGCCGGCGCGCCGTGGGCGTAAAGTCGCAGACCACGTGCTCGTGCATAAGGGTACGGCCGAGTTCGGAAGGTTCGATCAGACCCCGAACAGCCTGCACCTTACCTTTCAGCTCACTCATCGTTCTGTCTACCTGGTGGATCGGGTTGGCACTAATTCGTGGCTGTCGAACTCAGCCTGATCACGGATCAGCATAGCAAACGAAAGGCAGAATGCAATCTGACACATGAATTTACCACCCCAACAATCGACTTGAAATGTAAGTGTAGACCTATAAGATATCTGCTTGTGTTGGGGTCGTGCAGTGTAGATCGACTTCCATGCTCAAAACTCCAGTCGTTTGATCTGATCATCTCCCATGTCATCGTCTTGAATGGAACAGGTAAACCGGGCTCGGCAGAAGCAGGAGGACGTCCAGGTTATGGACAACGTTTCCAATCCATCGGACCCGATTCCGAGCGCCCCGGTTTCCCGCGATACCAAGGTCTGGATTCTCGTCTATATCTTCGGATTGGTGTTTCTTCAGGGGCTGGTGGTCAACCACCTCTCCGTCCTGCTACCCGTCCTCAAAGACGCTCTGCAGCTGGATGATGTGGCGATCGGCAAGACAGCCAGCTTTGCGTTTGCCGCCGGAATGCCAGCTTTGTTTCTCTCGGGTTACGTCACCGAGTGGATCAGGCCGAAGCTATCCGGTGTGTTCGCCGTCGTGTCGATGGGTAGCGGCTGCATCGTCATGGGAACCGCGACATCCCATGTGGGTGTGATCGTGGGCATTATGATCACACATTTCGGATTGGGCTGGGTTCTGTCTATCCACAGTGCCGTGATCGCCAACGTTTTTCCCAAGTCAAGACAGAGGCTGTTCTTCTTGATCATGGCCATGTTGGCGGTGGGAGCGATATTTGGTCCGCCGTTGATCGGCGTGGCGCTGAACCGTGTTGCGCCCACCGCATGGGGTACGGTTTATGTGTGGCTGGGGATCGCGCTCTGGGGCCTGATCGGAGTTCTGCTGTTGGTCTGTGGCCGGCGGATCGCCCACTTGGGTTACCAAGCCGGCGCAGCCGAAAGACGTGGGCGTCCTTCGCCGGCCCAAAGCGAGCAGAATGTCGCGGAACGAATTGCCCAAACACTCGCCAGTGGAGTATTCAACCGACCGGCGCTCTATCTCTTGGGCCTGATTGTCGTCCTCGACAACCTAGCCTCCATAAACGTTTTTTCCTGGCTAGGGATTATGGTCAAGAACCGGTTTTCCGCCAGACCGCATGAGATCGGATACTTGACATCGACTATGGCGATGGGAGTATTGGTCGGGCGCATTTTCATGGCTGCATTTGTGAGCGGTAGAATCTCAGACCGGAAACTTCTCGGGTATTCCTACGGTCTGGCCATGTTGCTATTCATGGCCATGCTATTCGCCCCTTCGATGAACATGGTGTACGCGCTGTATTTCATGATGTCCTTCTTTATGTCGGCCCAGTCGGCCGCGACGTATGCGATCGGCGCCGCCAAACTGAAAGAGCGGGCCGCCGTGGGCATTCCTATCGCCGACGGAATCGGAGCACTCGGGTCCCTGGCCGCCCCACTGATTATGGGCTACTTGGCGAAACAGGTGAGTCTGGACCGCGCACTCTGGCTGATTCCCGTCTTCGGGTTTATGCTGACGTTTGTGTGCCTGGCGTGGGAGTGGATTGAGAAACGAATTCAGAGGGACGACCAAGGAGAAGCGAAGTACAAGGAACACGTAGAAGTGAACAAGTAGCAAGGAGCGCAGGGATGTAGGATTCTGAATCTCATCGGTCTAGTGGTTGTGATGGCAATTTTCGTGTGCCGCCAACGTTCTTCGACGCAAAAGCGTGTCTCCATCTCGGGTCACCTTCGGCGAAATATCGTGTTAACACACCTGACTAACCCTACTTACGGACCGAACTCGTCAGACGAATCCCCATTTCCTACGCAAGTACCATTCAATTCCCAACAGCGATACGACGAGCAGGAAGAATGGCCAGGCAATTCGAGGGCTGCCGGCGAATTCCCATTTGGTTTGCACCTCGACTTTCATTTTAGGCGTTTGATGTTTCAGATCCTGCCAGAGTCCGGATAACTGTTCCGGGGCCAGCAGGCGGCCACCTGAGGAACTGGTTGACTTTGCCAGTCTGGCGAGCAGCGCCGGATTGGCCACTGGATCGTGTAGCTCCAAGTCATGGTCAAATACGGCAAACGACTCGCGCACCCGTCCAATCTCTTTTCCACCCGTGCTGGCGATCACTTCGATGGCGTACTCACCTGGCTCAGTTCCCACGTCTTTCCGGCCAGTAAAGTGTTCACCGTTGTCGGCTAATCGAATTGACTGCCTGGTCCCGTCCGGCCTGATGAGCTGGGCGGTGAGCGCAGCGTCCGGAAGCGCGCCGCGTTCCGCGGTTGCGGCGCCGGCGGTGAAGGTGATTTGGGCGACCGGGCGGTACCGCCGTTGCGGCAGCCGAATCCAGACTTCGTCCTGGGCCAGATTGTCGCGCCGTGCCAACCAGAGAATTATTTGCCGCCAGAATCGCTTATGCTCGGACTCGTGTCCGTGTGCCCACCATTTCCATGTTGAATCGCCGGCAAAAGCGAGGACGCGCCCCGCACCATATTGGCCCGCAACCAGCAACGGATCTCCGCTGAGCGATTCGGCCAGCACCAGCGCATTGTCTTTGAATTCAGTGATCCGATTCGCACCATCCAACGGAGGAAGCTCTTTCCAGGCTTGCTGGTTCTGATCCGCCGGAGCCAGCTGCGTGACGTAGTTCACACGGGTGGGTAACATGGCCACCGGCCCGGTCAGGTGCAAATCAGGTCGAATGGGCGCGTCCAGAACCTGCTTGTTGAATCGATGCATGCGGATCGGCAGCACATCGGCCAACGGCGTCCGCTGGTAAGCTCCTGCACCGAAACTATACACTCCCCCAATCATGATCAGGCCGGCTCCTTGGCGGACTGCCGCGGCCAGTTCTCCCAGGCTCTCCGCGCCGAGAGCCGAGGCGTGAACGCTCTCGATCAGGTACACGTCCGGCTGCTGACCACGTGTTAGGCCTTCTATCGAGACAGGCCAATCCGCACGATAACCATGATGAATCCATGTGTCCTCCAATTGTAGATCTTGAGATTCGCGGATAGTCCGCCGCAGATGACGTTGCTCCCCGACGAGGCTGCCATAGATGTACAACGTTTTCAGCCCCCCGTCCCTCACAGTGACATATGCAGTGAGTTGGTTATTCTTAGTAACGAGTTCGCCCGGCTGCGGAGGGACTTGCACGGTCAACCGGTACTGGCCGGCCTGGTCCGATGTATAGGGAAAGCGGAAACCGATCAGTTGCTGGTCTTCGC
>Ga0310123_10000849_pt1 | contig 26750 bp, 22 predicted proteins | sample CB6_AW_1057_MG_FD_203505 | JGI IMG/M metagenome (GOLD analysis project Ga0310123, IMG submission 203505) | Marine microbial communities from Western Arctic Ocean, Canada - CB6_AW_1057 | ecosystem: Environmental > Aquatic > Marine > Oceanic | place: Canada: Western Arctic Ocean | collected... | reverse complement strand
GGCCCACCCGAGATCGAACGGCTCACCATTCCAGCCTGGCGTGGTGGTGTCGGGGCCGAGGCGGGGCCCCCGGACCACGTCCCGCACCTCGGCCATCCCAGCTCCCCAAATCCGTCCATGGCTGGATGGGATATATCCTAATATCCGGATTTATGGATGATACAATATGGACGCCTACACTCGGTGCCACCGCGTTGAGCCGGTCTACTCCTCGCTCTGGATCTCCCGCGCGACACGCTGCACGTCATCGAGGACCCGGAGCAGGTTACCACTCCACAACTTTCCGACTTCCTCTTCAGTGTATCCCCGTCTGACCAACTCCAACGTCACGTTGAAGGTCTCGGAAGTGTCGTTCCAGCCCTCGACTCCACCACCACCATCGAAATCGGAGCTGATACCGACATGATCGATTCCGATGAGATTCACCATGTAGTCGATGTGATCGGCAAAGTCCGAAACGTTCACCGCAGGGGCGACGGCATTCAGTTCTTCCATCTTGGGTTGCGCACGTTCGCGCACCATGCTCATGTGCTCCTCATACTCCGCTCTTGCTTCCGGACCGAGTCCCCGGACCTCACCACGACCCAATAGCTCGAAGCCCATCTCCTCCGCGATAGTCGCGTTGAGTGCGTCCAGCGCCTCACGGTTGGCCGCGTTCTTCTCGGAATCGACGTAGCTGGCGAATGCGACGGTCTGGACCACACCACCGTTCTCTTTCAACGCCAACAACTGCTCGTCATCCAGATTGCGACTGACGTCATTCATGGCGCGTGCCGAGGAGTGAGAGGCGATCAAGGGCGCCCTGCTCAACTCAAACATCTCCATGATGGCCTGTTTGGATGGGTGCGAGATGTCGACCATGATGCCCACCCTGTTCATCTCGGCGAGGGCCTCCCGACCGAGCTCGCTCAAGCCGTCGTGGAGCCAAACACCGTCCCGCTCCCCGGTGTTCGAGTCGGAGAACTGGCTGTGTCCGTTATGGGCCAGCGACATGTACCGGCCACCCAACTCTTGGAACTTCTGGATGTTTGAGAGATCCAGGCCGACCTGATACGCGTTCTCGATGGCGATCATGGCGACCTTCTTGCCCGACGCCCAGATCCGGCGGACGTCATCCGATGTATAAGCGATCTCGATCTGATCAGGCGCCCTCTCCTCCGCGAGCCAATGGATGGCGTCGAATTTCGCCATCGCGGCTTCGTGTGCCTGGGCGTACCCCTCATCCGTCAGTGGACCCTGCCCGACGAAGACCACCATCCATGACACGTCCAATCCCCCGGCTTCCATCTTCGGAAGATTGACCTGCGTATCCAAGTCCATGGTGTAATTCCGGTCCGGGACGAAATTCGCCGGACTGATGTCATGATGAGTATCGAGGGTGATCACGCGTTCATGGATCGCCTGCGCGCGTTGGATCAACGCCGCCTCGGATTCCACCCCAGCATCCGCACACGAGGTCAACGCGATGATCGAGCAGAACAGCGCTGATTTACAGAACAGTGCCGACTCAATGGAGGGCGTTGCCGCGTTTAGATTGTACATGGTCACGTGCTCCGATCGTTAAGTAATCTCATCAGTGGGTTGGGCAGGTCCAGCAGTGATTGTACCAGCCCGCCAAGGCGCCGGCTACCTCCTGCCATATACGTAATTCGACGGGAGCGTACACCTTCGTTCGGGGGGGGCCAAAGTGCTCAGAACCGAAAGGTCTTGAGGATCGCGAGCAGGGTGGCGAGTATCGTTCATGGATTCCCTCATTGCTGATCTGCGGTATGGCATGCGGATGCTCGTCAGAACCCCGGGGCTCTCGGCGGTGGCCATCCTCACCGTAGCCCTCGGAGTCAGCCTCACCACCCACACGTTCAGTGTCGTATACGGCACGGTCATGCGGGGTCTCGACTTCGATCGCGGCACGACCCTGGTCTCGATCTCACAAGACATCCCATCGGAGGGCTTCAGAGGGCGCTCCATCCCAATTCTGGATCTCGTGGATTGGCGTGAACAACAGACGGCGTTTCGAGACCTAGCGGCCTTCACACAAGGAACTGTGAATTTAGCCGACGAGGCCTCTCGTCCGGAGAGATTTCAGGGGGCGTTCGTTTCGGAGAACATCTTCGCTCAGGTCGATGGAGTCCCGATTCTGGGGCGAGTATTCCATCCCGAGGAAGACGCGGGTACGGGAGAGCCGGTCATCATTCTGGGGCACGGAGTGTGGCAAAACCGGTACGGCGGTGACGTGACCCGAACATCATCAGTCGGCGGATCCAAGCCAACGCTGAGACCGCCACCGTAGTCGGTGTCATGCCCGAGGGCTTCCACTTCCCGATCTTCGAGGACGTATGGCTCCCGCTGAACATCGACCCCGTCCAGGCTGAGAGAGGAGCGAATCGCGTACAGGTCGTGGGACGGCTGAGAGAGGGCGTCTCCCTAGAGCAGGCTGATGTACAGATGGAGGGGATCGCCCGGCGAATCGCCGAGGAGTATTCCGAAACCAACGAAGGCGTCGGCGTATGGACGCAGTCCTACGAGGACTTCGTCATGCCGCAGGCCATCGTCGGCGTGTTGTGGATGATACTCGGCGCTGTGTTCGGGGTCCTTCTTATCGCCAGCTTCAATGTCGCCAACCTACTCCTGGCCCGGGCCGCTGTTCGCTCGAAGGAAATCGCCGTGCGCTCGGCCTTGGGAGCCGACAGGGGACGGCTCATACGCCAGCTCCTGCTCGAAGCTAGTGTATTGGCGGCACTGGGTGGAGTGGCCGGCGTGGTCCTGGGATACTTGGGTATCGAGGCGTTCAACCAGGCGATTATCGATATCGAGAAACCATACTGGATCGATATTCGTCTTGACGCCCCGGCTCTGCTTTTTCCCTTCGGGATCACCGCCTTCGCCAGCTTGGTCGCTGGGACGCTGCCCGCGATCCGAACTTCTGGCGGAAAAATCCACGAAATCTTCCAAGACGAGAGCCGCGGGTCATCGAGCTTTCGCATGGGCCGATTCAGTGCCGCTCTGGTCATCGGAGAGATCGCCCTTTCCTGCGGGTTGCTCGTCGGCGCGGGCATGATGATCAAGAGCGTGATCAATCTGAAGTCGGTCGATATGGGCTTCGATGGGGAGCAGTTGTTCACGGCTAGACTCGGTCTATTCGAGTCGGACTACCCGGACGACGAGAGTCGGCGACGCTTCTTCGATCGCCTCTTGGAGGATCTGAGATCGGCTCCGGGCGCCGAGGCCGCAGGGCTGACCGTCAACCTACCGGCTCTTGGCTCCGCGCGAGCACGCATCGCCCTCGAAGGTGTGGCCTACCCCGAACTCCGCGACCGGCCGCTCTCCAACTTCACCAGTATTACTCCGGGTTACCTGAACGCACTCGGGGTCGACATTCTCGAGGGGCGGGACTTCGGGCTGCAGGACCGGGCCGATGAAGTACCGACCGTCATCGTCAACGAGAGCTTCGCCCAAAAACACTTCGGAGGGGAGTCACCACTGGAACGCCGGTTTCGTCGTAGAGACGAGCAACCGTGGATGACCATCGTCGGCGTAGTCCCCGACATTTACATGGGTGGTAGCGGAGGCGGCGGAATCGGCAGCAGTGACGTCATGGCTGACCAGTTCTTCATGCCTCTTGCTCAACAGCAGGGGGTCCGGTTCATAAGCCTACTCGTGAAGACGCGAGACGACCCCGGGGGGTTCGCGGCAGAATCTCGATCGGTGGTGGCCGGGATCGACCCGGCGCTGCCCCTCTACTGGGTTCGCACCATGGAGGAATCCGTGGAATCGGCTACCTGGGCCTTCGGTATCTTCGGCTCGTTGTTCACGATTTTCGGCGCGGCGTCGCTCTTCTTGGCCGCGGTGGGGTTGTATGGGGTGATGGGCTTTTCAGTCAGTCGCCGAACCCAAGAGATGGGCGTTCGGATGGCTCTCGGTGCAGGCGCCCGAGACGTGATCGGGCTTGTGCTCGACAAGGGCATGAAGCAGTTGGGAATCGGTGCGGTGATCGGGCTGGCCCTGGGTGCGGCGATGGCACAGCCCATGTCCGTCATCTTCTTCGACGTGGAACCCTCGGATCCGACGGTCTATGCGGCCATCATCCTGACGTTGGGGCTGGCCGGCTTTTTGGCGTGCCTCATTCCGGCGCGGCGCGCGACGCAGGTCGAGCTAGTGGACGCCTTGAGACCCGACTGAGGTACAACGCGAAGGCCCCGGTCCCGACCGCAACGGCGGCGGGGACCGAGGCCCCTAAAACGATGCCGGCTTCGGCTACAGAGGCCGCTCGGGGTTCGCGAGCGTGCGCCACATGTGCGCGGACCCGCTGTTGTCGTTCCCGAGCCCTTCCTTGGGCGTCTTGAAGTTCCGACCGATGATATCGATGAACGGGTCGATGTCCACCGCGAGACCCTCTTGGAACGCATACGTATCGTTCACCGTGATCATGCGAGACTCCATGTAGTACTTATGGGCGCGCGCATACTCATAGGCCTCGTATATGTAAGGCTCCGGCACGTAATCCCCGCCGAATATCCGGTTGTACATCTCGGGGTACTCGTAGCCCACCGACTCGTCGGGGAAGAAGCGGAGTGCCTGATGGTACTTGATTCCCCAACTGACACGCTCGTCAACATAAGGCTCGAAGAGCTGCGCTCCCCAATACCCGTGGTCCGCCCTGACGAGGGTCTGCACGGTGTCGTGCAGCAGGCACGCAAGGATGGTCCTCTCGGGCTGACCCGTCTGCATGGCGTGCGATGCGCTCTGAAGCACATGGTTCGCCGGCGCGAAGCGCAGTCTGAAGAAGTCCTCGAGCGTAGCGTTGGCGGGCATCGGCTCGAGAGGCTTGGAGCGGGGCCGGAAGATCCGCCCCATACCGCGGGCGTTTCGAACCTCCTGGACTTCCTGCTCTTCCTCCGAGAGCGGCTCCTCGGCATCATGCCCGTGTCCGCCGTCGAGCATATCGATCATGTAATGCTCGAGCTCTTCGGCTTTGTCCTCTGGAGACATGGCTGAGAGGGCACCCGCACCCACAGTGGCAATAAAAGCTCTGCGATCAACTTCCATACTGGCCCCCAAGGCTTCGCGTTGTCGTCTCCCTCACACTCCCCGTGGCACTACTTCGCCTAAGCTGGCGAGGATAACCGTCCATCAGACGTAAGGCAAACGCGAGAGTCGGTCTCCCCCTCCAGTCACGTCACCGCACGCCCTAGCTCAGGGAAGACCTTCGACACCTTGCCCAAAATGTACTCACCGTACGGGGCCTACTACCGCACTACGATTCCCGACAGCCCCAGAGTCAGTCCGTAATCCGGTGTCTGATCCGTAAGCCCCACCGCTGCGGCAACGTCCAACTGCCAGAAGTCGTTCAGAAGGAGCGTGACACCGAAGTCCACGAATGCGGAGTTGCCACCCCTTGCCTCCTCGGCGATCTGGTCGAACGCCACCTCGGCGAAGGCGCGAAGGCGATCGGTGAGTCCCTTGCCGACGGCCACAGCTACCATCCCCGACGTCGAATCTCCCGAGTCGTCACGGTCGTAAAGCACGCCCGGCATGACGCCGATCCCCCAGCCGCCTTCAAGCGCCCATTCCATCGTCACCCGCAGCGATGGGCGCATTCCCTTCCCCCGGAAATCGGCCGAACCTGTCGGAAGGGTCGTGTGAACCAAAGCCGCCATGGACGGTCCGGCGCCGTCCGAGGCGTGAAACGCCCACTTGACTCCAAGATCGAAGTCAGAGACACCGCTCGTCGAAACCTTAGTACCGCCGGCTGCGGCGTCGGTGACCCCTGAAGTGATGAGCCAGTCCGACTCGAGTCGGACCTCCCACGAGTCGGCGATCCCCAACCGGAAGAGAAAGGGTGTCGTGAAGTTGTCGACCTCCAACCCGGGCGCACCTGAATGGTCGAACGCGACCGACCCCTCGACCTGGAGGTATCCGGCCCCCACGGTCGAGCTGGACTCCACAAAGTCCGGTCGGTCGGTGCCGATGGCCTGAGCTTGGGCCACCCTGGGAAGCAAGGCAGCGACGACCGCCACTCCACCCGCCATGACAAAGATTTTCGCACGCATCCCCCCACCCCGCATTTCAGTTTTAGGACGTCCTAATTTATTTAGGCTGCCCTAAATCTAACGGATGACACATGTTCGCCAAGTGGGGGGCACCGGCTAGCCACCGTCCCCGTCGCTCCCGCTCACAGGTTGCTCACCATCCGGATCTCGCCCCCCGTCCGAATCCCGCTCGGCGTCGGCAGCTCCCGACCCGTAGATCTCTGGAACCCAATTCATGCCGTCGAGCGGCGGACGTCGATAGCCGGGGTCGCTCTGCAGATCCGGGAGCTCGATCTCTTCCTCTTCGATCTCCCCGGAGGGAATCGTCTCCAGGAGGTGATGAATGCAGTTCAGGCGAGCGTGTCGTTTCACGTCGGCGCCAACCACGTACCAGGGTGCCTCCTCGAGGTCCGTATAGGTGAACATCGCATCCTTCGCCCGGGAATAGTCGGTCCACCGGGCCCGCGAGGCGACATCGACCGGACCGATCTTCCATCGCTTCCTGGGATCGGACAGCCGGCTACGAAATCGTCGCTCCTGTTCCTTCGCGCTGATCTCGAACCAGTACTTGATCAGAATCATGCCCGACTGCACCAACATCCTCTCGAAGTCCGGGCACGACCAAAGGAATTCCCGATACTCGTCATCCGTGCAAAATCCCATCACGCTCTCTACACCGGCCCGGTTGTACCAACTCCGGTCGAAGAGGACTATCTCCCCCGCCGAGGGAAGATGCGGCACGTATCTCTGGAAGTACCACTGGCTCTTTTCCCGCTCCGTTGGAATCCCCAGCGCCACCACCCGCACGATCCGATGGTTGAGGCGCTGCGTGATCCGCTTGATGACACCACCCTTCCCCGCAGCGTCCCGCCCCTCGAAAATCACGGCGACCTTGAGACCCTCCTGCTTGATCCACTCCTGGAGGTCGACCAGCTCTTCCTGAAGGCGAAGGAGTTCGTGGTTGTAGTACTTGCCCGCAATACGACCATCCGGCTTGTACTCGTCAGACATTCCGTACGCCTCCTCGGAGACTGGTCACGACGATATGCTTGGGCCTGAAGTACGTCGGCTCGGAGAGCCGAAGCAACCAACCACGTGTTGACTAGCATTGTTAAGCTTCTTAAGCTCTAGAATCTTAGCATTGTTAATGTTCATGCAGGAGGACATTTGGCGAAGGATTCTTTAGGTGAGTTCGAGCATCAGGTTCTCCTGGCGGTATTGAGGCTCGGTGACGAGACGTACAGCGTGCCCATCGTCCTAGAGCTCGAGGACAGGACGGGTCGGGAGGTAGCACCGGCAGCCGTGTACATCGTGCTTCGGCGGCTGGAGGAGAAGGGCCTCGCCGAGTCCGAGATGCGCGGTGCGCCTGAGGGAGAGGCAGGTCGATCGAGGCGCTACTTCTGCGTCACCAAGAGTGGCATCGGCCTACTCCGGGAATCGCGGAGAAGGCTCACCCGCCTGTGGGAGGGCCTCGATCCGGTCTTGGAGGCGAGTGAGTGAAGGACCCGCGACGGCACCGGCCGATCATGCCACCACGCGGAGCGGCGCTTCTGCTGCGCTGCGTCTTACCCGACGAGGACCGTGGAGTCGTCCTCGATGAGCTGGACGAACTGTATCGGATCAAGCTCGGAGACCGGGGCGCGGAGAGGGCCCGGCGTTGGTATCGAGTCCACGCGATGGGCTTCGCCCTGAGATTGCTACGAGACGGAAGACGGGGAAGACATCGCGCGGTATCCAGATCCAGATCGGGCCGCGTAGGCAAGGGAACGGGAGGTGAGGTGGACATGACGAATCTGGCTAGTGAGTTGAGGCAGGCCTTCCGGCGCTTGCGACGGGCTCCCGTATTCCTCGTGGTATCTGTCCTGACTCTGGGCATCGGCATCGGTGCGTTCACGTCGGTCTTCGGCCTCGCGGACGCAATCCTGTTCGAGGAAATGCCGTACGAGTCGCCGGAGGAACTGGCCTGGGTGTGGCGAAATTACGAGTGGGCCAGCCTGCCTCGAGGATGGCTGTCGGGACCGGACATCGCTGAGCTTCGAAAAGCCACCGACGTATTCGCTGCCGTGGTAGAAGTCAGATCCGGCAGCCCGAACCTGACGGGCGGAGACGAGGTGGAACCGGAACGAATTCGGGTCCTCTACGCCTCTCACGAGCTGTTCGATGTCTTGGGCGTCGACCCTTTGATCGGGCGGGGGTTTCTCCCGGCGGAGGACAGTCCGGATGCAGGGCAGATGGTGGTGCTCGGCCACGATTTTTGGATGAACAGGTACGGGGGAGACCGCGGCGTTCTCGGTCGCACGTTGTATCTCAACGGGACACCGTCGACCGTCATCGGAATCGCACCAGAGAATTTCCGATTCATAATGCATTCGAGCCTCGGTGATCCGCAGCCGGCTGATCTCTACCTGAACCTGCGGGTCGTGCTCGCCGACGAGAGCCCGGGCTCCGGCTCATACGCTGGGCTGGCGAGAATCCGGACCGGGGTGGGAACGGACCAGCTGAGCGCAACGCTCGTTGCGGCCGCAGAACTCTCCGACACCTTTTTCGACGGACGGGGCCTCCGGCTCTGGGCGGTGGGGTTGAAGGCGGATCTCACGGAGAGGCTCCGGCCAGCCCTCGTGGCTCTAGTGGGCTCGGCCGCGTTTCTTCTGCTGATTCTCACGGCGAACCTGGCGACCCTTTTGCTCAGCCGCCTCGCAACGAGAGAGCGCGAGTTGGGGATCCGCTCGGCTCTGGGTGCTGGCAGGGGCCGGGTCACCTCCAGCGTCTTGAGCGAGATTTCGGTAGTCGCCTTGCTCGGCGCAGGCGTCGGAGTGCTCCTGACCTTTGCCGGTACCGACCTGATCTTGTGGTTCGCTCCGGACAACCTTCCAAGACTGGCCGAAGTGGGCGTGGACGGGAGGCTGGCAGCCGTAACTCTGCTCGCTACGTTCGTAGTCGCGTCGATGACCGGTTTGGCTCCTGTGGTCCAGGCCCTCGCGGCATACGTCCCGGAGAGGCGTGCCACTCTGATCGATCCGCTGGAGGCTCTTCGCCCGGAGTGAACGAGCGCCCGGGATCGATCTTGACGGTCCTTTGAACTACGGGTAGCGTCTCCGACCCGCGGCAGACCGGACTCATTGAGCCCCGGTTAACCCGGATCGGGCTTCGAGAGATTCCACAGGAGACACATCATGACACGCATTTCAGCACTGCTCATCATAGGGCTCGTCGCGGCGGCTTCACTCGCGAGTCAAGCAGAGGCCCAAAGGCGATACGTCCGCTATGAGCAGGGCGGCACCGTGTCATGGGGCGAGTTGGACGGTTCCACGATCCACCAGCTTTCCGACGCACCGTACCTCCGAGGCACGCGCACGGGACGGACGGCATCCCAGTCGGCCGTAACGATGAAAGCACCCGTCGATCCCAACCTCGTTTTCATGACCGCCTTCAACTTCCGCAGCCACATCACCGGAGAGCCGGCCGAATACCCGGGACTGTTCATGGTCCCGTCCACCTCGATCATCGGTCCCGACGAAGCGATCGTGCGGCCCTCCGACTCCGACAACCTTCACTACGAGGCCGAGATGGTCGCGGTCATCGGGCGGCGCGCGGACAACGTTCCCGTGGAGCGTGCCCACGAGTACGTCTTCGGCGTGACGGCCGGCAACGACGTGAGTGAACGAGACTGGCAGAGTGCCGACATTCAATGGACCCGGGCGAAGGGGAGCAAGAGCTTCAACGCCGTTGGCCCGGTCCTGGTCGAAGGCCTGGACTACACGGATCGCATGATCGTGGGCCGGCTCAACGGCGAGGAGCGCCAAAGGCAAACCAGCGCCGACATGGTCTTTGACGTGAACTACATGGTGAGCTACGTGTCGAGGTACTTCGTGCTCGAGCCGGGCGACCTCATCTGGTCCGGCACGATGGGCAACACGCAGGCCATGGAGCCCGGCGACGTGTACGAAGTCGAGATCGAGGGGGTGGGTGTCCTACGGAATCGGGTCGTCCAGGGCCGGTAGCTCACGCGCTCCCGGTGCCTCACGGAGCCGACGCCGGCGGCAGCCCCCCAGGGGCGCCGCCGGCTTTTTCGCAAGGAAGCCAGCCCGGATTCGGAGTTCGCTTCTAGGTAATCACCTGTCGCTGTCTCCACCGATCACAGGGTTCAGACCCCGTTCTTGAAGCGTACGGTTGAAGTCCGCCAACTCCGAACGGGTGAACTCGTCGAGGTCCGAGCGCGCATCGATGATGATGGCCCGCAAGAGCGCCTGAACTTCGGCGTCTTGATCGGTCGGTGGAAAGTCACCCACGCTGGTCACCTGACCCAGGTGACCCAATTTTTCGACGGCCTTGCCCGGATAACGCACCATATCCTGCCCGGTTCCCGTCCCCTGAAGCTGCATCAGCTCCTCTTCGATTTCGATCAGAGACGTGTTCAACGCATCCGCAGTCTCGATCAGGTCGCCGGCCTCACCCTGGTCCTGCAATACGGCCTGGAGGTCCTGGAGTTGCCTGCGAAACCACTCGATGCGGTTCACGGCGTCGGCCGCGTCTGCGTGGTCCCGCTGGATCTCCTCCATGAGCGCCTGTTGCGCACGAATGTCACTCATGTCGCCGGTAGAATTCGGGTCTTTGAGAACCCGAAGCTCTCGTGAGAACTCCTCTCCGTTCACCTCCAACGTCACCGTATACGTGCCGGGAGGTTGCCTCACGGACATGCCGTTTTGCTCGCGCACGCGTTCGGGTCCATAGTCGACCCAGTCCGCATACAGCGGCGTGACCCGACGACGGATCGATGTGCTGCGCTCCCCCTGGAAATTCCAGAAAACGCGATTTATGCCTTGATCGGACGTGCCCTCCAAGGTCCGCACCACCTCCCCACTCGCATCTGAAATACGTACGCTCACGTCGCTGCCGGTCATTGCCTCACCCAGCCAGTAGTTGATATAGGCAGCGTTTTGGGGGTTCTCGCCAACGGTGAGATCGTTGGGCATCGTTGCGGGCCCCGTTCGCGAATTGAAGCGATAAGCGTCTCGAGGCTGGAACAGATGGGCGGACGACGCGCGCACTTCGTCCGTCAGCTGCTGAAGCGGTGTCAGATCATCCATGATCCAGAAACCACGCCCGTAGGTCCCGATCACCAGGTCGTTGAAGTGCTCCTGAACCACCACCCCGTACATCGGCGCCGGCGGCAGATTGTTGATCAGAGGCTGCCAGTCGTCGCCGTCGTTGAACGAGACGTACAGCCGGTTCTCGGTTCCCAGGTATAGGAGCCCGGGCCGGACCGGATCTTCGGAGATATCCCGGGTGAAGCTGAGGATGTGGTCCTCGATGCCATCGATGATTTTCGTCCAACTCTCACCGTAGTTCTCCGTCCGGTAGACATGAGGCCGGAAGTCGCCGACCTGATGCCCCTCGGCGACGAGGTAGGCCTTGCCAGCGTCCCACTTCGAGGCGTCGATCCCACGAACCACGCCGTCGACGGGCCAATCCGGGAGGTTCCCGCTCACGTCCTGCCAGCTCCCGCCGTCGTCACGGCTCACGTGTACCTTTCCGTCGTTGGAGCCTGCCCAGAGGAGCCCCTGCTGGACCGGAGACTCGTCAAAGGCGTAGATCACGCAGCAATACTCCACACCCAGGTTGTCGGGTGTGAGTCCGCCGCTTACCCCCTGTCTGCTCTTGTCGTTCGTCGTGAGATCGGGGCTGATCTCGTCCCAGCTCTGACCCCCGTTGCGCGTCCGGTGCACATGCTGGCTCGTCACGTAGATCGTGTTGCCATCGTGCGACGAGACCAGAAGCGGAAACGTCCACTGGAATCGGTAGCGAAGGTTCTCGGCAGACCACCCGGTCGTGCCCTCGGGCCAAACCTCGACGTTCCTGAATTGGCGATTGCGCTCGTCGTGGCGCACCACGATCCCCCCTCCGGCACCGGCGCCCGAGGCGCTCGACCACACGATGTTGGGATCGTTCGGATCGGGAGTGGCGTAACCGCTCTCGCCGCCCCCGACCTGGTGCCAATCGCCGCGGGGGATCGATCCTCCACCGAATCCACCGTACAGGCTGTTACTCGGGCCCCGATACGACGGGCCATCCTGGCGGTTCCCCATCACGTTGTAGGGGATCGCGTTGTCGACCGTCACGTGATACATCTGCGCGATCGGAAGCTCAATGGTGTGATACGACTCGCCACGATTGACCGAAATGTGCACACCCTGGTCGTTGCCTACGATCATCCGGTCGCCGTTGTCCGGGTCCATCCACATGTCGTGGTTGTCACCACCCGGCCTCTGCCTTCCCTGGTGGTTCACATAGGTGATCCCTCCGTCCAGCGATCGCGCCAGGCCCGACGTCAGGAAGAAGACTTCGTCCGCATCATCCGGCGTGACCCGGCAGTTGTTGTAGTAGCCGGTGCGCCCGCCGAGGTCACGACTGTGGTTGATGAGCTCCCACTCCGACCCACCGTCATCGGAGCGCCAAAGCTCGCCGCTCTCCGTCGGTTGTCCTTTCCAAGGGACTCCGTCCCCCGTCTCGATGAGAGCGTAGACCCTCCTCGAGTCGGCCGCGGACATACAGACGTCGACTTTCCCCACCGGCAAAGTGGGCAGGCCATGGCCCTCGAGCTTGGTCCAGGTGTCTCCGCCGTCCCGTGACATGTAGATCCCCGAGCCCGGCCCCCCGCTCTCACGGCCCCAGACGTTGAACACCACCGTCCACAGTCCCGCAAAGAGGATACGCGGGTTGTTCGGGTCCATGATCACGCTCGACGCGCCCGTGTCCTCGTCCACGAACAGCACGTGCTCCCAAGTCTGTCCGCCGTCCTGGGTCCGGAATACGCCCCGCTCCGCTTGCGGCCCGTGCGCATGCCCCAACACGCCGATATACACAATGTCAGGGTTGGTGGGATGGATGACCACCCGGCTGACTCGTCCCGCCGCGTCGAGTCCCATGTGCTCCCAATTTTCGCCCCCGTCCGTGGACTTATAGACGCCGTCCCCAACCGTGACGTTCGAGCGAATGTGCGGCTCACCTGTACCGGCCCACACGACCTGTGGGTCGGAATGCGACACGGCCAATGCCCCGACCGAATGAACATCCTGATCATCGAAGACCGGGCGCCAGCTCACACCACCATCTTCGGTCTTCCACAGACCTCCCGCGGCGGCGCCCACGTAGTACGTGAGCGGATCGCCGACCACGCCGGACACCGAAGCAATGCGATTTCCAACCACCCCGATGTGCCGATAGGTCAACGCCGAGAGTTGCTCGGATGGAACCGCTTGCGCGGCGGAGGTGAGGGGAAGGACGATCGCGATAGTAGCCGTTAGGACCACCGCGCGTCTAAGCGTGGACCGGATCATGGTAGAGCTCCTGCAAATGTGAGACGAAGAAGCGCCACGTGGGCGCCAATCTGGTCGACAGACGGGATATGTGACCACCCGCAGCCGTCGTAACGGGGGCGGAGGCGAACAGATAAATGGGGGCTCCGTCCCCGCCGAGGCAAGGGGGGCGCCGGCCGGGGCTTCCCGGTGCTAGAAGATGGTCACCGGCATCGTCAGGAGCGCCGCATACAGATCGATAGCGTACCAGAGGTTCGCGATCCTCAGGTTCTCGTCCGGCGCGTGCTGGTTGTTGTCATGGTTCGCCACCGGCACGACGATCGCGGGCTTCCCTGCGACCTCCGTGAAGTGCCTCAACGGAAGGGTCCCTCCCATGCCGGGGGCGATCACGAGAGACCCGGGCCCGAAGGCACGGTCGGCCGCAGCGCTCGCGGCCGCCGTAATGCTCTGAGCGAATGGATTCGCCATGGACGTTCTCGACGCGGTCGAGCCGCCTCCGCCCGTGACCTTGGCGATCCGGGGATAACGCAGCCGGGTCTCCATGTCAGGATCCTCGTTCACGACGTGGAAACCCTGCCCCCGGATGTGGTCGATCACGAGTTCGCGCATGTGTGCCGGCTCATTCCCTTTCACGAGGCGGATGCCCAGCGCAGCTACGGCCGTGTTGGGAATCACGTTTCGCGCGAGCGCGCCGGTGTTGCCGCTCGTGATCCCTCGCACATTGAGCGCCGGCACCATCAGCCGCTCGGGGAGTGTCTCGGGCTCCACTTCGGTACGCACCAGACCGAGCTCCCGCTTGAGCTCCTCATCCCAGGCCGGCATACCCTCCAGTGCGGCACGCTCCTCGTCTCCGATGGGCTCTACGGTGTCGTACCATCCGTCCACGAGAACACGCCCCGAGTCGTCCTTCATGGAAGTGAGAAGCCGAGCGAGGATGTTACCAGTGTCTGGCGTCCAATTGCCGTAGTGTCCGGAATGGAGATTCCGTGTCGCCCCATATACCGTGACCTCCATTCCCATCGAACCACGCACGCCGAACACGATCTGAGGCCTGCCACTCGGGTGCGCAGGGCCGTCGAAGAAGAGCCAGATGTCGATGTCGTCGATACGGTCCTTCCAACGCTCCATGTACTCGCCCAGATGCCGGGACCCAGCCTCCTCTTCACCGTCCAGGAAGAAGATCAGGTTGGACGTCGGCGTGACTCCCGCCTCACGAAAGGAGCGGAGCACCGGCAGGATGGCGGCGATGGGCGCCTTGTCGTCTCCCGCCGAGCGCGCATAGATCCTCCACTCCGGATCGACCGCCTCTCCCTGCTCTGGAAACGCCCGCGGCTCTCCTCCCCCGTCCATCGCCGCGGTGTAAAGCGTCGGCTCGAAGGGGGGATGGGTCCAGTTGGCCGGATCCACCGCCTGTCCATCGTAGTGGACATAGATCCCGAGCGTTCGTGTGGCCCCGGGAACCATCAACTCGCCGTACACGATGGGTGGGGCACCTTCGATCTCGAGAAGTTCCGAGTCCACGCCCACGGCCCGGAGCTCATCTCGAACGTAGGCTGCGGCGCGACGAATATCCTCCGTGTCACGAGCGCGGTTCGGATAGGAGAGCAGCTCGGCGAAGTCCCGAACGATCGATACCTCGTTGGCCTCTCTGAACGCGCGGGCGACCTCAGGCCCGGACTGAGCCGAGAGCGTAAGAGGACCGAGGGAAATCGACGCCACTAAGACCATGAACCTGAATGGGAGAAGAAGATCTGTCATCGGTTCGCCCGAGTTGTGGGTGCAGGGAACACGAACTTTTGGAGGAGCCCGGGGGAATGCAAGCGCGGCACCCGCGTCCAGAGAGTCCGAATCGCCGTAAACACCTATCCGAAAACAATCCTTAATCTTCGAAAATTGTGATGCGTATCGGGCCATATCAGGGTTCCCAAGGAAAACCTGTATGGGCCCTTAACTCATTGTGGGACAATGTTTTGTCAAAATAAGGGCATGGGGCACAGCACTTGCGATTCTGTTCTCCAAAGGCCAGTTTACCTTTGCGCAAAGACGCCGGTGACCGGGGCCATGGAGAGCATGACCTGAGCCCGAAAAAATTATGGAAACGACGAAGCAGACTTCCAGCGACATGAACGACCGTCGCGCGGGCTTCGCTCTAGCCGCCACTATCGCGATGCTCGCCCTTCTTTCGTTTCTGGTCGTCAACGTCTTCGCGAACGCGATGGTGTCCGTCCGTTCCCAGCAGATGGACGTGGGCAAGACCCGTACTTTCTACGCCGCTGAGGCCGGTGCCGAGTCGGCGATGGCTCAGCTCGCCCTGGCTCTCAAGGACGCCGTCCTGGAGGACGCAGAGCTCAGCTCAATCTCCCCTCCGGATATCGAAGTCTTCAACTTCCACAGCTTCACGGTCGCGAAGATCGGAGGCGTCGAACCGGAGACGATCACGGACGGTCCGTTCACGGGTCTATGAACTCGCGCACGCAGGTGGTTGAAATCACCTCCAGGGCTGGGCTGTGCGACCTATTAGGCCGTCACCCGCGCGGCCCGCCGCGCCCTGGCGCGAGGCCAGAAGACGGGGGGGAACACGGTCGCGAAGTAGTAGTCCTCGACTCAGCGCCCTCCCGGTCCGGCCCCGTCGGAGATCGTCAACGGAGTCCGCCGAGCCTCCTCTAAGGTCTCCAACACCTGGCGCCACTCGAACTTGTTGCCGATCCCCTTCACGTAGTAGTCCATCCACGCCATCTCGCTCACGGCCTTCACGAGGCGGTTGCGTGGATCCGGAATGCCGTGGCTCCTCCCCGGATACATGAACAACTCGGTCGGCACATCGAGCTTCTTCAGTGCCATGTGCAGCTCGACCGACTGCGGGCTCGGAACGCGCGGATCACCCTCCACGACGTGAATCATCGTCGGGGTGTTGGCGTTCGCGATGTACTTGAGTGGGGACTGGTCCCAATACGGCTCGAAGTTCTCGTAGAGAAAGTCGTCACCGATGTAGAACTGACGGTTCCTCTGCACGTCGCTTTGCGCGTACATGGAGATCCAGTTCATGGTCCCTGCACCCGAGCTGATCGCTTTGAAGCGGTCGGTATGCGTGAGAATCCAGTTGGACCAGTGCCCCCCCGCGCTCCAGCCCAACGCACCCATGCGGTCCGGATCGACGATGCCCTCGTCTACCAGGTAGTCCACGCCGGTCATGATATCGTCGAAACCGAGCGTGAAGTAGTCGCCGACAATGTCGGTGCGGTGCGCGTTGCCGTAGTTGACGGAGCCTCGGTAGTTCGGCTTGAGCACGGCGTATCCCGCGCCCGCATATACCTGGGCACTATAGCCCCCGTTGAAGCGGAGGACGTCGGCGCCAGCGGGCCCGCCGTGGATGGCCACGATGAGCGGATAGCGCTGCCCCTCCCGGTAGCCGACCGGCTTGACCAGGACACCACCGACCAGCTTGCCGTCCGTCGACCGCCAGTTGATCTCGACTTCCTCACCCAGTGCCAGCCCTCGCACCTGGGGGTTGGCATCCGCAAGCTGAATCCATTCGGAACGGTCGGAGACATCGCTGGCGTCCGGCACGGTGAATACGGTGGGCGGCGTCCGGGGATCGGAGTAGCCGATCAGGATCGCGCCGGAATCATCGTCACGGCTCACACTGAGCGCCGCCCGCTCGTCGGTGATCTGTGTCACGTCGCCACTCTGCACGTCGAGTGCGTGCAGTTGGGTCGTGACGCGAACACCCGCGTTGAAGTAGATGGTGTTGCCGTCCCGGGACCAAAATCCCATCCTGATGCTCCCGTCGAACGACTCGCCGATCTTCCTGAAGGCACCGCCGCGGTCGCTCACCTCGCGGACGTACACCCGGGTTTCCGTCATGGTGTACCGAGTCATGTCGTCGGCGGCCGTGAAGGCGATCCAGCGCCCGTCGGGCGAAATGCTCGCACCGCTCTCGCTCACCTCGTAATTCTCCGTGAGGCGTTCGATGTGTCCGCTGGCCGTCTCGAGAAGGAACTGATCCTGATAAAGACGCTGCGCTGTGATATTGCGCTCGTATCTCTCGGTGGAACCCCCGGTGAACGTGATCCAACGTCCGTCGTCGGAAATGTCGAAGCCGGTCACACTGAGGCTTGCGTCGTCCGTGAGTTGACGCGTGGAGCGGGGATCGAGGTCCAACTGCCACAGGTTGGAGAACGGCGTCACCATGTTTTTGATATCCACCGTGAACCCGTTCGCCCGGCGACGCACGTCGTCCTCATCTCTCGAGTCCGGCTTGATGAAGTAGATGCTTCGGCCATCCGGGGCCCACTTCCACTGGTCGATGCCAGCGCTCACCTCCGTAAGCTGCTCGGCGTCCGCCGTGAGTATCCCGTCGATCGGAAGCCGGAAAAGCTGCTCCTGGCCCGACACGCCGCTCCGGTACACGAGCCATAGCCCGTCTCGGCTGAAGGCGAAGTCAGAAACGCCCTCTTCGGCATCGGTGAGTCGCCTCGCCTCGCCGCCATCGGGACGCATGTAGTACAGCTGGTCCTCGTCACGCCCCTCCGATCCGCCGCTCTGATTCGACGTGGCTCGGTTCTCGGAACGACCGCCTGACGCGTCCCGATTCGACGCAAAGACGAAGAAGCTGCCGTCTCGGGACCACGTGGGTGACGTCTCGTTCTTGTCGTCCGTGTACGTCATCTGCCGGCTCGACGAGAGGCCGGCCGCCATCGACACGAGGTGGATGTCCGACTGCGACTCCGCCGCCTGCCAGTCCGGCGTCGAGACGGTATACAGCATCCATCGGCCATCCGGACTGGGGGTCCAGAAACCGGGCCGCGCGAACTCCTGCGCATCCAGAAACGTCATCGGACGCGTGCCGCTCTGTGTGGTCTGAGCCGCCACCTCTGCCAGGCCCGTCACTCCGATGAGAAGGGCTACGACCATGGATGCGGTGGTGGAGTGGGTTGGAGACGTCAGAGTACGCATTTTTCTTCCTCGCAAGACGTGTAAGACGGTTCAGCCCAAGTGCCCCGAAGTCCTGCGGGGGTTTCCCCTTGGCCCACTAATATATAGGCCCTTCGTGTCGAGATCGCACGTCTACGCATGGCTCAGCTACCGTCCCGAGACCACCCGCGCCTCTACGAGCGCAGCCACCGCACCCAGTGTCGTTTGGGCCGCGTTGAAGCCGAGCCGGAAGTCGGCATCCGAGAAGCTCGCGTAGAGATCGGTCAGCTGGTGCCAATGGGGATTCGCTCGGTTGCCCGTTTCATAAAGACGGCGGTTCTCGCGGAGGCTGACGGCAGCTACCAGATCCTGGAACGGGCCGGAATCCGTGTTGCTCATCGCGTTGCTCAGTGCTGCCGGATAGTCGGTGGCGAACTTACGGTTCGCGTTGAGAAGCTTGAGCGCCAGCGCCGCGGACTCGTCCGCCCTCTCCGAGTCGAGCTGGAACTCGATGTCGACGTCCGCGTCCAAGGCCTGATTCCACGTGACGGGATTGCCGTGATCCCACAGCATCATGTCGTGCTGGATCATTCCGAGCCAGGTCGGCTCCGGATAGCGATTCGAGCCCGCCGGATCCTGGATCCCCTGGAGCGAAGCACGCTGTTCGATATAGGCTCTGGCCCCGTTTGTTCCCGTCTCTTCGTTATTCCAAAGGGCGAAGCGAACGGAGCGTGTCGTTTGAACATCCGCCAGCACCCGTGCGATTTCCATTACGAGCGCGGTGCCCGAGGCGTCATCGTTCGCCACTTCGCCGCCGCCCCGCCCATCCATGTGCCCCCCGAGGATGTACATCTCTCCCGGAACGGTGCTGCCGATCTTGGTGGCGTACACCTCCTCCCGTGGCTCCGAGACGGTCCCACCGCGGGGCGTAAACTGGTAGTAGATCCGCTCGGTCTCGTATCCCCAACTCTGGAGCTGGGCCTCAATCCAGTCGATCGAGGCCGCGTTCCGTGGTGTCCCTTGCTCACGGTCGCCGAACTCGGTCAGCCCCTTGATCAGGGCCTTATAGCTCTCGAAGTCGAGTAGATCGACGACCTCCTTCACCACGTTGTCGGCCGCCGTCAGCTCCATATTGCCGAGAACTCTACCCGTGTTGCGGTCGTCGGGGCGCTCGGCTCCAGTCGCACGCTGGGCGTTCACGGACTCTGGGACCGTGATCGACATCGCTCCGACGAGGGAAGCCATGAGGAACAGTCGCCCGACATGGGCGAGCGCGGCACTGGCAAAGTTCTGCATGTTGGGGCCTCCCGATTTGAAGCACGGAAAAAGGGGCGCACCATCCCCCGATCTTTCCAGCATCCTTGGCGCCGCTGGCTTCCCGCGCAAGACGACCCCGTCCACCACAATATGAACGTGACCCGCACACTTCGAGCCGAAGGTAGTCAAAGCAACGCGGTCGTGAGCAACTCCTGATTGTACCCGATTAGGAGGCGGGATCCGGTCTTGATCGCGGGAGCCCGCAGCTTGCCGGATCGACCGAGAAGCAGCGCCAGCAGTTCGGTGTCCGTTTGCTCCTCCGCCTCCAGATCGTAACGGAGCACCTTCTTCCCGTTCGCCACGTAGAGTTGTGTGACACCACCTAGCACCGAGAGCGCGGCCTCACCCACCACGGGCTCCTTCGTGGCATTCTGCACGATGCCGTCTCGGATCTGGTTCTGCGCAAGAAACTCCTGCGTTCGTTTGCAACTCTGTCAGCCAGGGCGATGATAGCGCCAAGCTAGTCTTCGTGTCATGAATCCAATGAGGTGAGGTGGCGTATTTGCCCGAAGGAGGACAGTATCTCCTATCGGTCCACGTGGCTACGATGCGGAACCCCAGGGTGGGCAAAGGTGTCCGTGACGCCGGCGCCGTATCCGATAGGCGCTCACCAGGGACTCAAGTCGTGCATAGGAGATTGAAGATGGCCCGCTTTCCCATGGCACTCGGTGCCGTTGCTCTTGTCCTGTCCGCCGCAACCCCGGTTCACGGCCAATCGCCGGTTTACCGGTCCGCCCTTCATGACTTCCAGCTCGTCCCGGTGGCGGATGGGCTCGTGACTCCGTGGTCCATGGCCTTCCTGCCTGACGGTGACATGCTGATCACGGAGCGGCCCGGCCGACTCCGCATCGTGCGTGACGGACACCTCCTGGACGACCCGGTAGAAGGTGTTCCCCCGGTCCTGGCTCAAGGGCAGGGCGGACTCTTCGACGTGCTTCCTCATCCGGATTTCGAGTCGAACCGCCTTCTGTATCTCAGCTTTTCCAAGCCTATCGGCGACGGTTCGGAAGCGACCACGGCCGTCGTGCGCGGACGCTTCGAGAACGATCGGCTCACGAATGTAGAGGAGATCTTCGCGGCGGAGTCCCGCGGCGGCGGACACTACGGCGGACGCATCGTCTTCGATCATGACGGTTACCTCTTCATCACGGTCGGGGACCGGCAAGCACCCTCCACCGGTGACCTAGAGGCACACCCTGCACAGGATCGCGAGAATAACCACGGCACCATCAATCGGATACACGACGATGGTCGCGTGCCGTTCGACAATCCGTTCGTGGGAAATGCCGATTTTCGTCCGGAAATCTGGAGCTTCGGGCACCGCAACCCGCAGGGCCTGGCGGTCCATCCCGTGACGGGAGAACTCTGGTCCATCGAACACGGGCCCCAGGGAGGAGACGAGTTGAATCGCATCCAGCCGGGCCTGAACTACGGGTGGCCCGTGGTCGGACACGGTGTGAATTACGGTAGTGGTACCGCGATCCACGAGGGGACTCAACGGGACGAAATGGAGTCGCCGACCCACTTCTGGATACCGTCGATCGCGCCGTCGGGCCTTATGGTCTACGATGGGGATCGCTTCCCGGGGTGGCGCGGAAGCACGTTTGTGGGCGGCATGGCAGGTCAGCAGCTCGCGCGCGTGACGCTCGGCGGCCCGCTCAGATCGAGCGAGGAGACGCTCCTCTACGGTCTAGGCCGAGTGCGGGACGTCCGACAGAGTCCAGATGGCTATATCTACGTTGCTATCGAAGACCGCGGAGGGGCGCCGACCGCAGTGTATCGGCTGGAGCCGGCCGGAGCCAGATAGCCGGCTGAAGAAAAGACGCCGGCGGCGGAGATGACCGCCGCCGGAACGTCCCCTCCGTCCAAGAGGTCAGCTTCCGGCCCGACGGATCGCCTAGTCCCTGTATTGCTCGCTCGCGAAGATCGCGACTTCGACCCGACGGTTGTCCCCCTGGCCCGCTTTTGTCTCGTTGGAGGCCACGGGCTCGGACTCGCCCAGACCCTGCGTACGGACCTGCCCCGAGGACATCCCACGACCTAGGAGAAAGTCGGCGGCAGCCTGCGCACGACGCTCGGACAGCGACCGATTGTACGCTTCGCGACCGACCGAATCGGTGTGACCCGCCACCAGCAACTGGTAGTCGCCGCTATCGTCGGCGAGAACCCGCGCCAGGTCCCCGAGATTGGCACGTGCCTCAGGCTTCAGCGAGGACGAGTCGAAACCGAAGAGGATCCCAGAGTCAAACGCCACCAAGATTCCCTCTCCGACACGTTCAATGGTGGCGCTATCCAGTTCCCCGGCCAAAACGTCCGCACGGTCGTCCATGCAGCTCCCGATGATCGCGCCGGCCGCACCGCCCAGTGCGGCGCCGATGATTACCCCCTTGGCCGTCGAACCGGCGGCATTCCCGATGACCGCCCCTACGGCGCCTCCCGCACCTGCACCGATCAGCGCACCGCGCTGCGCTGTGTAGTGCTCAAGCTGGAGCATCCCATGCTTCCCAAAGAGATCACTGCCGCGAGAGTCAGAGAGCCCACAGTTCGCACCGCGTTTCGATCGATCATGAAGCACCACCCAGTTTATTTAATGTCAGACGGAGCACACCGTACCTTGTTCCAATCTACCCCCGCCCCCACCAAAGTGGAGCAATTTTAATGCCGTGGTTGGCAGCCGGTCGACGCTTCCATCATCCGCCTCTATATTCTCGATTCCCATCCCTGAGACACCCACCCCGACCCTCCACTGGACAGGACCGACTTGAGGAAAATTCTGGTGACCGGAGCCGGAGGACAGATCGGCTCCGAGTTAGTGCCGGCACTGCGCGACATCTACGGTGAAGACCAGGTTCTCGCGACCGACATCCGTGCGCCCAAGGGTGTCACGGCCGAGTCGGGTCCGTTCGAGGTTCTGGACGCCACCGACGAGCACGCCGTCGGGCACGCCGCTATCCGCCACCAAGCGGATACGATCTTCCACCTGGCTGCCATCCTGTCGGCGATCGGCGAGAAGGACCCGAGGCTGGCCTACAAGGTCAACATGGGCACGCTACACTCGGTCCTCGAGGTGGCCCGGCAGCAGCATTGTGCGGTCTTCACGCCCAGCTCTATCGGGGTCTTCGGTCCCACGACCCCCAAGGACCCGACGCCCCAAGACACCGTGATGAGGCCCACCACCATATATGGTGTAACCAAGGTGGCCTCGGAACTCCTGTGCGACTACTACTTCCTCAAGTACGGTGTCGATACTCGCGGCGTCCGTTACCCCGGGCTCATTTCCCACGGCGCCCCTCCAGGTGGTGGCACGACCGATTGGGCCGTGGACATCTTCTTTCAGGCCGTCGAGCATGGGGCATATACCTGCTTCCTGGCGGCCGACACACAGCTCGACATGATGTACATGCCGGACGCCATACGAGCCGCGATCGAGATCATGGAGATCGATCACGGGCGGCTACACCATCGGAACGCCTTCAATGTCACGTCCATGCAGCTCGACCCAGCCACGCTGGCGGCGGAAATCCGCAAACACATCCCTGATTTCGAGATCTCCTACGACGTCGATCCTGTGAGGGAGACCATCGCACAATCCTGGCCACGGAGGGTCGACGACAAGGCGGCCCGGGAGGAATGGGGGTGGACGCCCGAATACGATATCGTCAGCATGACGGCCGACATGATCGCGGCGATCTCAGCTCGCCGTACCTCGGGGCCGGAATGACCGAAAACCCAGGAGACTCCATAGGATGCCTTTCGACCGTCTAGCTAAAGCACTCGACGCACACGTCTCTACTCTCCACCAGCAGGGCACCGCCAAGGGGAAAGAGACGGTGGTCACCGGCGTTCGTCGACCTACGGGAGACCGAGGCCCACGTGTGCTGCTCGAAGGAGAGGGGGGGAAGGAGTTCATCCGCATGAACTCCAACTCGTACCTGGGCCTGGGTCTGCATTCCGAGGTCATTGAGGCCGAAGAGGCCGGTTCCGCCGCATTCGGAGCGGGTCCAGGGGCGGTCCGCTTCATCAGCGGGTCGTACTCGGTTCACGTCGACCTGGAACGCGAGCTCGCGGCCTTCCACGGCCGAGAGGCAGCCATGGTCTTCTCGTCGGCCTATGCGACCATCGTCTCGGTCCTCACGGCTCTGACGACCGCGGAGACGGTTCTCGTGAGTGATGAGCTGAATCACAACTGCATCATAAACGCCATGCGCATGTCCCGCCCAGGAGGAAAGGTCGTGTACCCCCACCTCGACATTCCGGCCCTGGATCGCGCGCTTACGGAGTGGATCGGCAAGGCGAAGCGGGCGCTGATCGTGACAGACGGCATCTTCAGCATGCGGGGTGACCACGCGCCCGTGGCCGAGATCATGGAAGTAGCCCGGCGTCACGACCACGCTTACGAAGAGAACGTGGTCGTACTGGTCGACGACTCCCACGGCATCGGTGCGTTCGGGGAGACGGGGCGTGGAGCCGAGGAGTATACGCACTCAACGCCGGTCGACGTCCTGGTGGGGACGCTCGGCAAAGCCTTCGGTGTGAACGGTGGCTACGTGACGTCATCCAGAGCCGTCGTCGATTTTCTGCGTGAGAGTTCGCCGATGTATATCTACTCCAACCCCATCACGGCAGGTGAAGCAGCAGCGGCGAGGAGGTCGGTTCAGATCGTTGATAGTGAAGAGGGTCGTACCCTCCTCGAGACGCTTCGGGCGCTTACGCACCGCTTCGAGGAAGGACTCGGCCGGATCGGCATCGAGACCATTCCCGGGGAGCACCCTGTGGTCCCGCTCATGATTAGAGACACGCGTCGTACGAGGCTTCTGACCGACTATCTATACCAAAACGGCGTACTGGTCACCGGGCTGACGTACCCCGTGGTGCCCAAAGGAGACGAGGAGATCCGAGCGCAGGTCAACGCCGACCACACCGAGGCGGACATCGACCGCGTGCTCGCTCTGTTGGAGGGCTATGACGGATGACCACCAGTCCTTTATCTCGCCAAACCTGGCGCACGTTCGTATGGCTGCTTGTTATCAGCCTTCCTTCGATGCCGCTCCTTGCTCAAGCACCGGTGAGCCGACCCACGCCCCGCTCCGTCACGCCGGTGGCGGTCACGCTGCGAACTACGATGGGTGACATCGAGTTGGAGCTTTACCCGGATCGAGCCCCTGTCACGGTGGACAACTTCCTGGCCTATGTAGACGCTGGACACTTCGACGGTGGTAGCTTCTACCGTGTCGTGCGTGTCGACAACGACAACGGAGACCCCAAGATCGAGGTCATCCAAGGGGGCGCAAGCCCCGCAGGGCGAGGTGCCTTCCCGCCGATCGCTCACGAATCCACGGACGAGACGGCGCTACGCCACAGAGACGGTACGATCTCCATGGCGCGGGGCGGTGTCGGTACGGCCACGTCGGAGTTTTTTATCTGCGTGGGTGAACAGTCGGGCTTGGATTACGGTGCATCACGCAACGCGGACCTCCAGGGCTTCGCGGCGTTCGGACGGGTGACCTCCGGCATGGACGTCGTACGTGCGATCAACGCGATCCGGGGTACGACCACCGGTGACGCCGGGTACACAGGCGGCCAGATGCTGGACGAACCCATCCGGATTCTGGAGGCAGTGCGGAGGTGATTCTCGGAGGAGGCCCATATTAGGCCCGTCGAACCCATCTCGCTTCAGGCCATAAAAGAGGCTAGGGATCGCATCGCCGGAGCCGTCGTACGCACACCACTCCTACGTTTGGACCGTGACGACGTACTACCTGACATCTACCTAAAACTGGAAAACCTTCAGCCGATCGGCTCCTTCAAGCTGAGGGGTGCCGGCAATGCCATGGCGCTGGCCGACGCCGAGACCCTCGCTGACGGTGTCTACACGGCCAGTGCCGGCAACATGGCGCAGGGCGTGGCGTGGAACGCGAGGCGTTTGGGTATCCCCTGCCAGGTCGTAATCCCCGACACCGCTCCCGATACGAAAATAGAGGCGATTCACCGCCTGGGAGCTCGCACGATCCCCCTTCCCTTCGAGCAGTGGTGGCAGGTGATCGTCGACCACCACTACCCAGGCGTACCGGGACATTTCATTCACCCCGTGAGCGATGCCGCCGTGATCGCCGGGAATGGCACGATCGGCCTCGAGATCCTCGAGGACCTGCCCGACGTGGATACGGTTCTGGTCCCCTTCGGCGGCGGCGGGTTGAGCTGCGGAATCGCCTCCGCCATAAAGGCCCTCAAGCCGGACACCAAGGTTTTCGCTTGCGAATTGGAGACCGCGGCACCCCTGCGGGCCGCCCTGGAGGCTGGGGCACCCACCGCCGTCAATCGCATACCCACGTTCATCGACGGAATCGGTGGGACAAGCATTCTGGATGAGATGTGGCCGCTGGCTCGCTCGCTGCTCGACGGGTCGCTCGTTGTCGATGTAGAGGCGGTCGTAAGGTCGATCCGAACGCTCGCCTTCTCGAGCAAGGTCATCGCCGAGGGTGCCGGCGGCGCCGCTGTCGCGGCTGCGACGGCAGGGCTCGCCGGGGATGGCAAGGTCGTCTGTGTCGTCTCGGGAGGGAATCTCTCGAGGAACGCCTTGTCCAGCATCCTCGACGGTAACATTCCCACTCCGCCGTGAAGACACGGGCCTGTCTCGTGGCTGGACGACCCACGAACGCCCAGGCCCCTCATGCTAGATTCGAACAATCTCCTAGCGATACGGGGCGTTTATGCATTAACGTGGTGGATACCCACGTGCTTCACCCACATTGTAGCCCACAAGGGCCATGACCAATCCTGACCCTCATCTAGACTTCGAGCCCAACAAGCTGAGACACGCGGCCGTACTGATCTTCTCCCTCTTTCTGATAGTGATCTGCGTGTACCTCATGCCACAGGCCACTCTGAGGGTCGCGGTCGCGGTGCTGCTGCTGGTGCCGATCCTTCAAGCGGCGGACGGTCTGGGTCTCTCTGAAAGGCTCAACCGACCCAGCTCAAAGGCTCAACCGACCCAGTAGCAAGAAAAGCCGCGATCGGCAGTACAACGCGCTCCGGGCAAGGATCGGGATGCTCCTCGACATCGTCCGACGGCTTCATTGGCTGGCGGTGGACAAAGAGCGTGGCCTCCGCAATCAAGATGACGTGCAGTCGGACCTGGACGGCGCCCTGGAGCGCGCCTCGAGGAGATCTTCGA
>Ga0310123_10000848_pt1 | contig 26775 bp, 16 predicted proteins | sample CB6_AW_1057_MG_FD_203505 | JGI IMG/M metagenome (GOLD analysis project Ga0310123, IMG submission 203505) | Marine microbial communities from Western Arctic Ocean, Canada - CB6_AW_1057 | ecosystem: Environmental > Aquatic > Marine > Oceanic | place: Canada: Western Arctic Ocean | collected... | reverse complement strand
GAAGAAGGGGTCAGGCCCCGCCTGTGAAACGCGACAGGTGGAGCAAACCCCGTTGTGGGTCCGCCGCAGGCGGATCAGACCCCAGGGTCCGAGTTCTTCAACAGGCTGCTAGGACTGGCTGGCCAGGTGCCGGATCCTCGACTCGATCGCGTGATACAGCGCAATCACCAGTGCCACGGAAATTCCGGTGGCCACGATCCAGGGCACCAGCACCATCAGCGTGGCCAGGAGCGTCGAACTGCTGCCGCCGCGACTGCTGAAGCTGAGTGTCATCGCGAACATCGACCAGGCGAGCCCGCCGATGCTGTTCATGAAGTAGGTGCAGACGGCCGCCAGCACCACGTAACCCCAGCGGATCGTCAGCGCGAAGAAGGCGGTCAATTCGATGAAGACCGCAATTTCCATCAGCACCAGCGTGATCATCATCGGTATGTAGAGCATTTCGACCAGGCCCCGAAAGCCGTTGTCCGCGCGACTGATCCCGTCGACGATCGCTTCGGTCATCGGTCCCAGCAGCATCAGCAGGCCGATCAGGGCCATGGTGGCCGCGGGGATCAGGGCAGCGAATCCGCTGAGCAACTTGGACCAGATCATGACTCGAATCGATTGCGGCAACAGCGCCAGCGTGGAGAGCGTCTGCCACTGCACCTCGGTTCTCATGCCACGGCCGACGTTTGAGGCGAGTTCGAACGTCCCGGCGACCAGGCCGGCGCCCAGCATCCAGCCCCCCAGTGCACTCCAGTCAAAGTTGTCCGGGTAGCTCATGCTGCCGCCGAAGTAGCCGATCAGGAAGGCGATCAGGCCGGTGATCAGGCTGTAGAGGACGATGCGGTACATCAGTCCCCCGGCCCCGCCACTCACGAAGTGCAGGTCTTTCCAGATCAGCGATCGCGTGCCGGACCAGCATTCTCCGATGTCACGACCCGCCGACTGTCGTCTGAACATGGCGACGAGTGTCGTGACCAGTGGCAGCCCGACGGCTAGCATCAGCGTCACCGCCACGACCGCCTCGTAGGTCGGAACGAGCTGAACACTGACCCCGGTGAACGCCGAGCGGGCAAACGGGTAGACCACGAAGACGACGATCAGCACCGGCAGGATGATCAGGACCGAGTGTCCCAGGGTCCGCAGCCGAAAGGCGCTGCGGACCCTGCGGCTGATCAGGCCCGATTCGGCGTCCGTGTGAGGCTGTCGGGTGCAGCGTTCAAAAATCAGCCACGACGTGATGAACATCGCGGCGGCACCGCCGAGGTGGCAGTAGAGCTGCAGGCCCAGGGGCGACTCGTCGAATCCCAACGACATCACCTCGCCCAGTCGTTCCACGACCGACCAGATCGAGATCCAGGCGATCGCCTCCCGCGCGTTGCTCAGCAGCGGACTGGTTGCGCCGCTGAGTCCGAAGATCGCCATGACCATCTGCAGCAGCAGCGGGAGCATGATGGCCGAGGAGACCATCAGTGCGGCCCCGCGGGTCCGGCGGGCGATCACGCTGGCCAGCACGCCCAGGCCGGCCATGATCAAGATGTAGCCGGTCAGGGTGATGTAGACCGCCTGGATCTGCCGGTGGTGGACACCTCCGAGAGTCACGGCCAACTGCACGAACGGGAACTGGATCGCCAGCAGCAACAAGGCGTTGAGCAGCCGGGGGCCGAGCTTGCCCATCAGGATCCCCAGCGGATTGACCCCGGCCATCTTCAGCAAACCCAGAGTCTGCTCTTCCTTTTCCTCGGTGATCGACGACGTGAAGAAACTCATCCCGCCCAGCGTGATGAACACGAAGTTGGTGTAGGTGATGTAGGAGAAGAACCCCAGCCCCGGGGCCGTGCCGATCGAGACGACGTATTCGATCCAGGAGATGAACAGGAGGAACAGGAAGATCGCCACCAGCAGGAATCTCAGCGCATGCATCTGCCAACGGCGGCAATCGAACCGCAGCCCACGGATCATCAGGGCCAGGGTGCCACGCAGCATCAGCTGACTCCCTGCTCGGTCAGGTCCATGAAGGCCTCATTGAGGTGCTTGAGGTCCTTCTGGAAGCCCTCGATCGGAATCTCCAACCGCAGCACCGCCGCCAGCAGGCGGTTTTCCGTTTCGGCCCCCGGAACACACTCGATGCGGTATTCGTGAGAGTCCTCGATCCGATTGACCGCGGAGACCTCGTCGAGGCCCAGCAGCCGCTCTTCGAGCCCCGGTTGTTCACCGGTAACGCTCAACCGGAACGCGGTGATGTCTGAGTCGCGTTCGAGCAGTTCGCGCATGTTGCCGCTGTAGCGGATCTGTCCGCGGTCGATGATCGTGACGCTGTCGCAGAGTTCGGCCAGTTCGCTGAGGATGTGGGAGCTGATGAAGATGGTCTTGCCCATCTGCCGCAAGGCCCTCAGGATCTCCATCAACTCGATCCTCGCCCGCGGATCGAGTCCGCTGGCGGGTTCGTCGAGCAGCAGCAGGTCGGGGTCGTTGACCAGCACCCGCGCCAGGCTGACACGCTGCTGCATGCCGCGGGACAGTCCGCTGATCAGGCTGTCGCGGCGACCGTCCATGTCGGTCAGTGCCAGCACGTCACCGATCACGCGACGCCGGTCGGCCAGGCTCAGGCCATACGCCGCGGCGAAGAAGTCGAGGTATTCGGTGACGGTCATCTGGCGGTACATGCTGAAGTGATCGGGCATGAACCCGATCTGCCGCCGCACCGCCTTGGTTTTGCGCTGGACGTCGTTGCCGTGTACGCGAACCGATCCGATCTGGGGCTGCAGCAAGGTGCAGACCAGCTTCAGCACCGTCGTCTTGCCCGCTCCGTTGGGGCCGACGAAGCCGTGCAGCGAACGTCGAGCGACCTGGAAGGTGACCCGGTCGACCGCCAACTGGTTGCGGAAGCGGTGACTGAGATTGCGGATGTCGATCGCCACGTCCTCGGGAGGCAGCAGCTTCTCTGGGTCGACGTACTGCGGGAGCTGCGGGTCGGGTGGCGTGGGCGTGGGCGTGGGCGTGGCCGCGGGCGGTGTTGATCCGGGATCGCCGTCGGCAGGTTCCAAGACCGAAGAGTCGGGGACGGTGTCATTCATCGAGGGCTTCCTGGTTGTGTCCTCGCGGCCAGATCCGCAACGGCTCGGGGTCTCGAGTGAAGTTCGGGTGAGGTGTCGGAGGTTTCTGCGGCGACCGGAGCGACGGCCTCCAGCACAAACATCGCCCGACCGGCGTGCCCGGTTCTCTGCGGCTGCTTGATCTGAAAGCTCTCGGGGAGATCTGTGACCAGGAACAGCCTCAGCCGATCGGCGCGAAGCGGTGCGGCGTTCCTGGACGGGTCGATCCACCTGAGGGTCCGAGACAAGAGCGGGGCGAGCTGGTCGCTGTACAACTCCTCGGGCGTCTTCTTCGCTTCGCCTCCAAAAAGCCAACTGCCCCGGAATCCGAAGTTGTTGCTGTAGTCTGTGGAGTAGGCGAGGTCATCGACGGCTTCAGGAGGATCGAGACCCTGCGCCAGCGTAACGGCACCGTCGGAGGTCGGACCGATCGACAGCAGAAGCACCTGGGTGCCGTACTGAACCCATGCGCCTTTCAGAGCCGGTGTGCCGGTTGAGGCCTTGAGCCTTATGGTGATCTTCAGTTCCTTGCGACCTCCCACCTGCCAATGGACCACTTCGGGAGTCCATTCGGGGCCGGCCACCGCCACGCGGTGCAGGAAGGGTCGCAGCGTGTAGGGGGGAATCGCGACCTGCAGGCTGCCGCCGAACCCATTGATGATGGTGCCGGGCACGCGGTTCATACCACCGGGAACGGCGTACAATTGGCTTCCGACGGCGGGAGTCGTGGAGGGGGTGGCGGCTGCGGTGTTGGATTGGCTGTGAGAAATCGTGTAGGTGTCGCCGTCGAGGACGAACAGTGCCGACCACTGCTGCACGTCCCAGCGATTGCCTCCCAGATGCCGCGCCGTGGCCAGGCTGTTGACCACCGTCGCCTCGTCATAGGCTCGAGCACCGATCCAGGAAAAACCCAGGCTGAACAGTGCGATCGTGGCCAGGATCGAACCGAGCACGATCCGGTAGTCGACTCGCTTCAGGCCCAGCACCAGCCCGCCGGGAAACAGCAGCAGCCAGTACACTCCGGCCAACGCGAAAATCACCAGCCAGTTGTGATCCGGCGTCGTCATCCGCTTGAAGACAGTGAAGAACGACATGTCGGAGGACTGGGACAGGCCGCCGAGGATCTGGTAGTCCACCAGATCCAGTTCATCGGGGTCCATTTCTCCCGGCACCACCACCGGCGGAGTGTCCGAGGCTGTGGCTCTCGAGATAAACGCGGCATCGATGTCGAAGCGACCCCGGGAGTGGAAACGAATCGTGCCGTTGCCGATATCGGGACTCTCCGAGAGTGGCGGGGTGTCATCGGAGGGTTGGTTGAGCAGTCCGAGCGAGGAGGGGAAGCGGGGGTGGCGTCCGGTCGAGTCGTGCAGGATGTGAACGTGTCCGCCTCGGCGGAGCCATTCGGTGAAGGCTCGTCGTTGAGCGTCCTGCCAGCGGGGTACGTGGTCGAGGAACACCGTGCCGAGTGCGTCGGTCGCCGTGACACTCGCAGGAAACAGCTCGTCGGTCAGTACCGGGAGACTCAACGAGCCTCCGGCGGCGACATCGCCACGCGGCAGCAGCATCACGCGGGCAGGTGGGCCGCGGCGGGGTGCGGTTTCGGGTGGGATCTGATGGTCGCCCTGTTGGCTGCCCGACCACCGCAGACGCCAGTTCCAGGTCGATCGGCCGGACCCTTCGACCACGTCGCCGTCTTCGAGGTAGACGTGAAAGCGGATCCAGTTCTGCTGTGCCGGGGCGAGCACGGTGGCCACGACCAGCGGGGCCCCGACGCGACTGCCCAGGGCGTCGCTCTTTTCCAGCACGAACTGGCCGACAAAGCCCTCGGGGGCATCGTTTTTGACCAGGATGTGCAACGGGACGAACGTCTCGGATCGGGCTGTGCCGTCGAAGCCCCACTTGAGGTCCACGACCTCGATCGCCTCGGCCGACACCGAACTCACAATGATCCACGCCGTCAGCATCGCGGCGATCCCCAGTTGGTTCGGTCGCCAGACACGCCGCAGGGTGGGGAGGGTAGGGTTGAGGGGCAAACGGGTCATTCGGGGCGTTTGAGCCAGTACGAGGATGCGTTCAGACAGAGGTTGCGGAAGAACAGTGTCACCAATCCGTAGAGGGTAAAGTTGACCGCCGTGGCCAGCCACGGATTCATGCCTCGAGAGAACAATCGGAATTCGCTGAACTCGTTGAGCGTGATGATCGCCGCGGGACTTGTGAGAAACATCCAGCCAATCCACTCGTTGCGAAACATAGAGTATTCCGTTTCCATCCAAGCCACCAGCAGGGCCGGGATACCGCACCAGGCGACGATGGCCACGGTCGAGACGATGGTTGCCCGGGCCGGCGACTTGCAGACCAGGCCGATCCACAGAGCCAGCCAGGCCATCATACGTGGGTAGATCAGCACAGCCAGCACTCCGCAAGTCATGTAGCACAGCGGGTGATGGTCGTTGGACCCGTTATGAGATATGTAACCCGAGCGTTGCCAGAACAGCTCGCGAAATTCGAATCGCCAGTAGGTCGCAATCGCGACGGCCGTGAGCAGGGGGACCGAGAGCACCAGGATCATCCGGTGGACTCCCAGGTGCTTCTGCCGGACCAGGTCGCGGGTGGACAGCGGGGTGGACAGGAGAATCTCGAGCGTCTGCCGTGATCGTTCCCCCGAGAACAGCGTGGAAACTCGAGCCGAGATGATCAGGATGATCAGGAACCAGGTGAGGATCTGAACAACGGATACCGGTTCGGGGAAGGGGTTGCCGGCCTTGGCCAGTGCCAGGACCGAGGCGACCAGCACGGGGACCTCGAGCAGAATCAGCACCCTCAGCAGGTAGCGAAACGTCCCCACCAGTTTTTCCAGGAGCAGCGTGATCGGCCCCAGTCGTGTCACGAACAGCAGCGGCAGTGTCTGGCGTTCCTTTTCGAGGGCCAGTGCCGGCGCGACCATTGCGGGCAGAAAGAGCCAGGTGCCGAGGATCTGCACCGTCGCCACGGCCTCGAGCAGCTGACCTCCGCTGCCCAGGAGCCCCCAGGTGCTGTTACCCAGGCTGAAGCGGATCTGGTCGAAGTAGATGAACCCCGCCGTCGCGAACAGCGTGAGCGCATAGAAGACTCGCAGCAGGTAGGTCCTTCGCCGCGAGGCCATCTGGATCAGCTCGCGGGCCACCAGTGGCAGTCCGAGTGAGAATCGGCCGAGGACCCGGCTGCTCACGAGACGGTCTCCAGCGGCAACCCGGCCGAGGTCTCGGGCGCGAGTCGTCCGAGCAGCCGGTCGGCTTTGACCAGGCACCAATGTCTCAGTCCCCACCACGCCAGGCCATAGGCGGCGAAGTTGACTCCGGTGTACCACAGCAGCTGGTTGCTCTCGGCCAAGTTGGCCGCCGCGGCGTATTCGTTGATCAGCACGATCACCGATGGTGAGCAGAGGCAGGCGATGACCGTCGCCAGCGGGGATCTCAGCAGCTGCACCACCAGCTGCTCGGTTTGTGGGAACGCGATCAGTGCCGGCAGGAAGGCCCAGCCGAAGAGCAACAGCAGGGTCAGCAACATGGCGCGGACCTGAGATCTCGACTTGATCCCGATCCACAACGCGATCCAGCTGCACAGCGGGAGGTAGACGACGACGGAGAGGACTGCGCAGAGGAAGTAGTCGTACTGTTGGATGGCGGCCCTGATCGCTGCCACCGGGACGGTGATCACCGCCCACAGGCCGTCTTTGAGTCCCGACGTTCCCATCGCGAACCAGCTTTCGAACAGGAAGATCGTCAGCAAGGGCACCGCCAGCACACGCATCAACCGTCGCACTCCCCGGTGCTTCTGACGGATGATCTCACGGCTGGTCATCGAGGAGGCGAGCAGCAGGTCGAGCGTCTGGTGCGAGCGTTCGCTGGAGACGAGGCTGGTGGCGTGAACGGTGATCAGCAGTACTGCCAGTGCCCAGACGATGTAGAGCGCTTCGGCGGCGACACCCAGGCGGGTCTGGTACGCCATCCCGGCCACGATCGCCAGGATCATGAACAGCGGGGTCTCGATCGAGAGCAGCACGCGGACCAGGTAGCGGGTGGTGCCGAGCGTTTTTTTCTGGGTCTCTCGCCAGGTGATCGGGGAGTCATCGGGTAGCTCGACGTCGTCGCGGATCAGGATCACTCCGCCGGTGGTGATATCATTGAGCCAGTAGAAGAAGCGGTCGAGCTGACGGAAGAACCTCAGCACGAGGTTCTGGCGGGCGACCTGGGCGCGGCTGACCAGGAACACTCGCCCCAGACCCATGTAGATCAGCGCGGGCACTCCGAGCACGACGACCTGGATCCAGATCCGCGCAGGACTCTCGGTGGTCAGCTGCATCGGAGTCGCGGCGTTGGCGAAGGCGAGTGCCGGGTTGATCCCGCCCCCGCCGCCGCCCCCGCCCGCTTCGCCGAAACTGTCCAAGAGTGCCCGGGCCCCGATCACGAGAAACGGGTAGCTCAACAGCCCCAGCGTGTAGGTGCCGACAAAGGCCGAGGCGGTCGAGGAGCACCAGCTCGAACACATCACCGCCAGGGCCGCCACGTGAATGCAGACCAGCACCAGCATCACGACGCCGCTGACCAGTTCGAGAGTCGAGACTCCTCCGAGCGAATAGGCGAAGGCCAGCAGCGGGAGCGAGAGCAGCAGGAAGGAGAACATCGGCACGAGTCGGCCGAGCAGTTTTTCGAGCAGGATCGTGAAGGGGCCCAGCCGGGTGACCAGCAGCATGGTCAGCGAGTCGCGTTCCTTTTCCGAGGTGATGGCTCCACAGGCCAGGGCGGGCAGGAACAGCAGGATGCCCAGGAACTGGAGTTCGACGACGCGGTTGTACATGTCGGCGCCGGTGCCGAGCATCGCCAGGGTGTTCGAGCCGCTGCTGGTCAGGATTGCGGAGAACTGCCAGTAGGCCAGCAGGAACAGCAGCGATGCATACAGCAGTCGGACGAAGTAGGTCCGTCGCCGTGACGCCTGCTCGATCAGCTCCTTGGTCAGCAGGGGCAGACCCAGTTGAGGCCAGCGACGGATCATGCGGTCCTGCCCTCGGTCAGCTTCATGAACGCCGTCTCCATGTCCATCGCTTCGGGCTGGAACATGTGGATCCTCAGATCCAGCCCGACCAGGGCCTGGTGCAGATCCTCGACCGCCGACTCGTCCTCGCGGAGCTGAATCGCGATCCGGTCGACCTGGGCTTCGACGTGGGATACGCCCGAGATTCCGCGGATCTGCTCGATCACCGACTCGTCGGCATCGATCAATTGGACGTGCACGACCCGCATCAGCTTCAGCTTGTGGTAGATCTCCTCGAGCGAACCCTGCGCGACCATCTCGCCGGTCTCGATGATCCCGATCCGAGTGCAGAGGTGAGCGAGTTCGTGGAGGATGTGGCTGGAGATCAGGATGGTCTTACCCATCTCGGTCAGAGCCTTGAGCAGTTCGCGGACCTCGATGCGGGCCCGCGGGTCCAGACCACTGGCCGGTTCATCCAGCAGCAGCAGGTCGGGGTCGTGCAGCAGGACCCGCGCCAGGGCTAGCCGCTGTTTCATGCCGCGTGAGAGTGCATCGACCTGGTCGCCGATCTTGTGGGTCAGATCGGTCAATTCGAGCACGTCGTCGACGACGGTCTTCCGCTGCTTGCGGGCAATGCGGTAGGCGGCGGCGAAGAAATGCAGGTACTCGCGGACGTTGAGGTCTTCGTAGACTCCGAAGAAATCGGGCATGTACCCGATCTGCTCGCGGACCGCCTGGGGACGACGGGCCACGTTGACGCCGTTGACCTTTACCGTGCCGGTGAAATTCCCGATCAGCGTCGCCAGGACCTTGATCGTCGTGCTCTTGCCCGCTCCGTTGGGACCGATGAACCCGTAGACCTCCCCACGAGGAATCTCGATCGAAATCCCCCGCACCGCGTGGACCGCCCCGTAGTGGACGTGGAGATTCTCGATCGAGACCACCGGTGGGCTCGGGGCGGGAACCGGGTCTGCAGGAAGCGGGTCTGCAGGAAGCGGGTCAGGCGGATCCGCTTCTGTTTGTGCCGGGTTGAGTGGATCATCAGCGGACATGTATCACCGTGAGGTCGTCGTCGTGGTGGCAGGTGTGAGCCGGGTGTCCTGGGGGGAGTCCTCGGGGGTGTCAGTTTCCCCGGCGCGCGGATTCGGTGGATTCTCGGGTCGATCGTGGTAGAGGTGTCGGTACAGCACCAGGTTGTCGCCGTCGGCCACCGTGATCACCAGCAGCCATTGTCCCGGGTCGGTCGGGTCGAGCAGCGCGAGGTCTTCGAAGTTGTCACCTCCGTGAGGCGAGACACGCGAGATGGCACGAAAGACCCCCCTGGTGGGTCTGACGCATGAGTCTTTGAAGAAGCCGGCGTCCTGCCCGGATACGGTAATCTGCGTGGCCCAGGCGACCGAACGCCTCTGCATCTGCCACTGCTCAGCGCCGTGGGGGAACAGCGGGACCTGCGAGTTCCAGAGATACTGTTCCGAGAGGTGTCCGTGGAACAGCACGGCTCCGCTGCCGGGTCCGAAGGCCTGGCGGACCGCCGCCTGGAAGCGGTCCCGGATCTCCCCCCCCCTGGACAGGGTTTCGGGCTCGACCGCGTCCCAGTCGAATGTCGGTACCGGGTCATCCGGAGCGATCCGAAAGATGCGGTTGACTTGGGGCGACCACTGCGGCAGGTCCTGGACCGCGATGTAGTCGGTCGGAATCGTGCCGATGTACTCGGTCGGCTCGGCCAGCTCGAGACCCGAGTTCCGCAAGCGGTTGGGGTAGAACTGGGAGTTGGACAGGTAGCGACGGTGGTCGATCGGGGTGAACAGTCCTCGCTGTACGCGGGTGACCAGGCTCTTGTGAGACCCGGCCAGGTGCAACTCGAACCGGTTCTCGCGGACCAGTTCTCCGTTGTCTCCGATGTCACGGAACAGCACCCGGCGGGCGCTGCCGCTGGTGCCCATGTATTCGTGCGAGACCCAGATGATCAGCACGGTGAAGGCGAGTGTCGTTGTGGGAAAGACGATCCAGGTCCACTTCCGCAGATTCAGCCACCCCAGCACCACGTAGTCGACCGGTCCGATGACGACGACGTAGGCGACCAGCAGTAGTCCCAGCAGCCACATCGGCACGACTTCGAAGTCGCCGGGTGTCAGCCTGAGCACGAGGCTGTTGACCGAGTTCAGCTTCCACTTGACTTCGCTTTGCAGTGCCACCTGGCTGGCCGCCGCAAAGAGAGTGGCGGGCGTCGGACCCGGTTCACTCGGGGCGGAGCCTTGGGGTGGGAGGGGCTGTTGGGGCTGGAATTGGGCGGGATCGATTCCGGGCAGCAAGCCCTGGGGGATCGGGTTGGCGGGCGGTTCAGGGGTGAGGCTTCGGATTTCGTGGAGTCGATTCCAGAGAAACTCGATGCTGCTCTGCCACTGTGGCGATGCCACGAATTCCAGGTCCAGCGGCAGGTCCTGGTGGATCACGACGCGTCCGAGTCCCTTGTGGAGCCGGGCGGGATTCTCGGCCAGCCGCGGCTTCCCGTTGGGGTCGAGTTGGAGCCGGGGTTGATGGGGTTGTGAGCGGGCGAGCCGGTTGATGAACTCGGTGTGCACGCTGGTCAGGGTTCCGTCGAGGAAGACGCAGAGATTGCCACCGGCGTCGACCCACTGTGCGATGGCCTGGCACTGGTTGCGGCGGAGGTCTCTGAGCCCGTCGGGCAGCAGGACCAGCATGTTGAACTCGCACAGCCACAGAGGGTCGTTGGGAACGTCGACGGGGTAGATCCGGGCCGGGTAGGTCGCCACCAGCCGCTGACCGACTGCCGAAGCGGGTTGCCCGAAGGCTCGTTGCACCATGTCTTCGACGTTGATGCTGTTGGTGAACTTGAGTTCTTCGGGCGAGCTGGCTTTCTGCCAGGGTTCGCAGATGGCGACGACGAAGGACCTGCGGAGCGGTCCGGCGACTCTCAGCGAGCGTTCACCGAGCGGAAACGTGCCGTCGTCACTGATGAAGTAGGCCCGAATGTCCAGCGTGCTGAAGGGATCTCTGTCGGTGTTGAAGGGGGGCAGCAGGGTGCGGAACCGCGTCCCCGTGTTGGTCAGCACGATCTCGCGGCGGCTGAGCAAGCGACCGCGGATCCGTCGGCCCTGGATGATGTGGACATCGAGGTGACCTCGAGGCAGTCGGCTGCCATGCCATTTGAGCGTCCAGTCGATCGAGAGCGGCGAGCCGCTGCGGAGGTCCTGGAACCGCCGGTTGAACTCGATGCTCAGCCGCTGATCCTCCGGCTCGTCTTCGGAATCGATGGTGGGCGTGACACCTCGAGGTCTCTGGACATCCTGGGCCGAGGCGACCTCGAGCAGGCTCGCGGTCGGCCACGCGGGCGGGGCCGGTGCGAGTACGAGTGCCAGTGAGATGAGCAGGAGTCGATGCATGATGCGATGGGCTAGCCGGCCACTCGTGCGGTCATACTCTGAAAATACCACCATTCGACCAGCAGCACGACAAAGGCGATCCAGGCCAGCGTGGGCCACAGCGGCCGGTCGGTGTCGATCGTGGTGCTCGAGGCTCCGACCCTCAGTTCCTCGTCCCGCGGCACGATTTCATCGGCGCTGGCCAGAGACGTCTCGCCGGCATCGAGCACGCTGGTTCCGACGGTGGCCACCGGGCCGTCCGGGCCGCTGATGCGGTAGATGCCGACTCGGGGTGCGGGGATTCCCGAGAGCACTCCATCGGGTCCGGTGCGAAACGACTGGTTGGAGGTGCCCGGACCGGTGACGGTGTAGGCCTGGTTGGGCTCGAGTGTCCGGGCATCGAGCACCCGAGTCGACTGGCCGTGCACCTCGGCGAGCCCCGCGGCGTGCTGAGAGATGTCGATGGCATTCTTGACCAGCACGGGGAATCCGACGCGGTAGGGCAGGTTCGAGCGGTCGGTGTGAAACAGCAGGTAGTAGGACTCGCGCCCCGGGGCGTGTCGTGCCAGCACCAGCGGACCGGTTCGCCCGGTGGCCAGGATCTGGTAGCCGGCTTCGCGGAAGTGCTGGTCGAGCACGTCTTCGCCACGGACCGGCAGATCGGTGATCTCGATATTGTCGAGGTTGACGTGTTGCAGCAGCAGGCTGCTGCGGTTCCAGTCGACCACCGGCGAATTGCCCGTGCGGGTGGTGATCAGCTCGGCAAGATCCTCGGGGATCTGCCCCACCACCAGCCGGACCGAGGCCTCGAGATTGGGGTTGGCCTTCTCGGTGGTCTCGGTGATCGCCAGGTCGAACAGGTCGGGTTGCCCGGCTGCTGTGGGGCCGGGATAGACCACCACTCCGGGGAAGACCTCCAGCGCGTGCCGGTAACTCTCGAGCTCGGTGTCGCACCAGACGAACAGCGACCGCGAGACGGGCAGTCTGAGGAAGGCTTTGTTGTCGGTGTCGAGGCCATCGAAGCCATCGGCGAGGATCCGGGCCACCAGGCTGCTGACGCCTGTGGATTCGAGCGAGTAGACCAGCCGCTTGGACTGGCCGGGCTCGAGCGCGATCGGCTGCCGGCCGATTTCCTGCCCGTCCTGTTCGAGCACGACTTCGCCGGACGTCTCTTCAGCGGGCGACCCGTCGACGCGGACGAACACGTTCCAGGAGGTCAGGCTCTCGTCGGTTCCCACGGCGGCCTGTCGGCGGGCGTTGAAGGCGGTGATGCCCATGTTCCGGGCCGATGCCTCGAGCCTCTCGTATTTCAGCTCAAAGGGCAGCTCGACATCGACCGGGGCGATCACCTGCCCGTTGGCGCTGGTCTCGAGCCCGCCGAAGTTTCCGTCCGAGACCAGGACGACGCTGGTGATGGTCTCTCGCCGTGCCAACGCCTGGGCCATTCTCAGGCCGTCTTCCAGGTTCCCCGAGACATCTCGGACGGTGAGTTTTTCGAGTGCTTTGCTGAGAATCCGCTTGTTGTTGGTGAACTCGGTCAATTGCCGGGCGCTGTCGGAGATGGCGATCAGGCAGATCCGGTCCGGCAGCGCGCCATCGATCAGCGCCTCGACCCGTTCCTTGGCCCGTTCTAGGCGGGTGGGACCCCCCGCGGTGTCGGTCGCGGCCATGCTGGCCGAGCAGTCGATCAGGATCGGCAGGTTGTCCGCCGAGCCGGGACCACCCCTGAGGAACGGCTGCATCGCCGCGAAGATCAGGCTCAACAGGATCGCCAGCTGCAGCCACAGCAGCAGGTGCTTCTTGAATCTCTGGAACGGCGAGTTGACTCGCTGGTCGTTGATCACGCTGTGCCAGAGCACCAGCGAGGGGATTTTCAGGCGTGGTCGTTTGAGCTTGAGGAAGTAGACGATGACCAGGGGGATGACCAGCAGGAACAGCCAGGCAAAGGACGGGGCGAGGAATCCGGTCGGATTCATTTCAGCCACCCCTGCCTTTGGAGCAGGTCGAAGAGGACCCAGTCGAGTGGGGCGTCGGAGCTGATCGAGAGGAAACGGCCGTTGCGGATGCGGCACTGCCGCCTGACGTGTTCTTCGAGTCGCTCACGATGTTCGCGGTAGATGCCGTGGAGTTCTCCGATCGAGGAGACATCGACGGTGCGGCCGTGTTCGCTGTCGACGAGTCTCAGGTCTCCGGTCAGGTCGGGATCGATCTCGGTCGGACCCAGAACCTGCAGTGCGAAGATTTCCATTCCGGCGCTGTAGAGTAGGTTGAAGGGTCGAGCGAGGGAGGCGGGTGTGAGGAAGTCGGAGACGATGATGGCCAGTCCCTTGCCTCGATGCCTGCGGAGCATCGATTCGACGGCCGAGTCGATCGTTGCGTCGCCACCGCACTCGGCTCGCTCGAAGAAATCAAACAGCCGTCTCATGCTGACCCTGCCGCTGCAGGGGGGCATCACTGTGGGAGGCTCCCCGGAGGCTCCCACGACGTAGGCACTGATCCGTTCGACTCCCATCAACGCGGTCAGTCCCAGCGCGGCGGCCAGCTGGCAGGCACGCTCGAACTTGCCTTCGAAGTTCATCGAGTTCGATCCGTCGACCAGGATCGCGACGTGCATCACCTCCTCGTACTGGTACAGCTTCATGAAGGGCCGGTTGAGCCGGGCGAAGATGTTCCAGTCGACGAAGCGGACGTCGTCACCGGGGACATAGTTGCGGTAGTCGGCGAACTCGGTGCTGCTGCCCCCCTTGCCCGCGGCGTGCTCACCCTGTGTACGGTTGGTCTTGCGGCGGTTGGGCTGCAGCCTGAGCCGTTCGAGGCGGGCGAGCGTCTCGTTGCCCAGCAGCGAGGTCAGCTGTTTGTCGGAGGCGGCGACGTTCATCGGGCCAGGCCGTGTCGAGGAAGCGACGGGGCGGGTGGGGGCTGCGGTGGGGCTGCGGTGGGGCTGCGGTGTGTCAGGCGGTGCCGACCAGCGAGGCGACGCAGTCGGCGACCAGTGCGGCGACGTCGACATCTTCGGCCTGCCCGTCGTAGTTCAAGAGCACGCGATGTTGCAGCACCTCGGTGGCGAAGTGGTCGATGTCCTCAAACGCCACGTGAGCCCGACCCTCGGCCAACGCTCGGACTCGCCCCGCCTTGATCAGGGCCTGAGCCGCTCGCGGGCTGGCTCCCCAGCGGACGAACTGCCTGATCCCCTCGGGAGCCTCTTCGTTGTCGGGATGAGTGGCCAGGACCAGCCGCACGGCGTAGTCCCTCACCGGATCGGCGACGACGACCTTGTCGAGAGTGTCCCGGATCCGCAGGATCGCGTTCCCGTCGAGCACGACGGGGAGTTCGATGGGCCGCTTGAGAATCGTGCGGCGGACGACCTCGTTGAGTTCTTCTCGATCGAGCCCCAAGACGACGACCTTGAACATGAAGCGATCGAGCTGGGCTTCGGGCAGCGGGTAGGTACCTTCCTGCTCGATCGGGTTCTGCGTGGCGAGCACGAAGAAGGGCTGTTTGAGCACAAAGACCTCGCCGCCGACGGTCACGGTGCCCTCCTGCATCGTCTCCAGCAGCGCCGACTGGGTCTTGGGCGAGGCTCGGTTGATCTCGTCGGCGAGCAGCAGCTGGGTGAAGATCGGGCCGCGGCGGAATTCGAACTGGTAGCGACCCGATTCGTCGGTGTTCATGATGTTGGTGCCGATGATGTCGGCGGGCATCAGGTCGGGAGTGAACTGGATGCGGCGGAAGTCGAGGTCGAGTACGCGGGCGAGCGACTTGACCAGCTCGGTCTTGCCCAACCCCGGCACACCCTCGAGCAACACGTTGCCGCCGCAGAACATCGCCGTCAGCACCGAATCGATCACCCGGTGCTGCCCGACGATCACCGATCCGACCGCGTCGCGGATCCGTTCGTAGTCATCTCGAAACCCCTGCGTCTCGGCGTCCTGCAGGTCAGTCGAGGATGTCGCCACCGCTGCCACGGGCGACTCGTCGGCAGTGACCTCGTCCGCCGTCTCGGGAGTTCTGCTCTCGTTGGTCATCTCAAGCGGGTCCTGCTGTCGGTCGGGGTGTCAGTCGGGGTGTCGAGGCCGAGCGGATCTGATTCAGTTCGAGTCGCCCGGTTCGTCGTCGTCGCCACGCCGGCGTTTGAGTGCCAGCAGCCGTTCGGTGGTCGACATCGCGTCCTCGGCCGTGGTCTCGATCGTCGGCCTCTTGGGCTGGGTCGCTCGTGGGTGCGATGTGCTGGTTGAGCGTGCCGGCGTACTGGTAGCGAGGTGTTGTGGGACTTCGCTGGTCCGAGTCGAGGGAATTGTCGGGGCTTCGCCGCGGTGGGCATCGAGTCTCAAGTCGACCGCCTGCTTGCGTTGCAGCAGGGCCCCCATGGTCTGGGTCGAGGCGGCCTGTGCGGGCCGGAACCAGGAAACGATCACCCTGGGGTCGATCTGGACTCGACGAACCGCCACGTCGAGTGGCAGCAGGCAGGCCAGGCCGACCAGAAACCAGTCGAAGACCTGTCGCGAGCTGGACTTGGGTGTGCGGCGGTTGTAGATCTCTTCGGGCTTGGTCGAGGGGTTGAGCATCTGGCCGCCGGTCTTGTCGACGATTTCCTGCAGGACCAGCGGATCGGAGTTGAACTTGAGGTATTCGGGTGAGTAGGAAACGATGAGTCCCCCGTGAGTGGACTCTTTGCGGCCGTCACCTTCCGCGGTGGCCCGGACCTGGTAGCGTCCCTTGCCCCACAGCGGGAAGCTGGCCTGGTAGCGGGTGGGGCCGACCTGTTTGAGAGTCAGCGATTCGGCGCGATCGTGCGGTCCGGCGACGGCGGCGATGAGGTTCAGCGGCGAGGGGTCCGGATGAAAGTCCTCGACCACCACCGTCCCCCGGCTCCCCTCGGTGTAATTCCACATTCGCAGGTGCCCCTTGCGGTGGACTCGCGAGATGCGGGTCACCAGCTGCTGGACGAAAGCCCGGTACTGGGTCCAGGAGACCCAGTCGCGGCCCCAGTTGGTTGAGAGGTCGGAGGTGAATGCGGCGGAGGTACCCAGTCCCTTCTTGTAGATGGCCAGCAGCGGGTCGATTTCTCCCTCGCCCAGTTCGTTTTCCTTGGGCGGCGTCTGCAGGATCGTCTCGGCTCTGGGCTTGGCGGTGGTCAGCACGTAGCCGTGCAGCGGGGGCAGTCCGTCGAGTCCCTTGAGGATGGACGAGGGGAACCCGACCTCCGGCTGGAGTGTCTCGTTCTGAATCATCGTCCGTTTCAGCGTGTTGGATTCCTTGATGAAGATCGACGGCAGCAGGCTGGGGTCATCGGGGAAGTAGTAGCGGCCGCCGGTGGACGAGGCGATATGCTGCATGATCTGCACCTCGCGGCCTCCGTGCGGGAAGATCGAGATGGTCGAGATGGTGATCTTGTTGGCGGCGAATTCGGCGAGCAGCTTGGGCGTGGGCGGCTGGGGGTCTCCGTCGGAGATGATGATCATGTGCTTGGCCGAGGCATCGCTTTTCTTGAGGCCTTCGAGCCCCAGCTTCATCGTCGATTCGAAGCTGGGCATGTCGCCGATGACCGCCCCGTTGATCTTCTTGGCCAGCGACGCGTACTCGCGGGCCGGAGTCGGTTCGAACAGCCACATCTCACCGGTCGACCCGTAGACCAGCACCCCGATCTCGTCCTGGGGATGCAAGACCTTGATCGCCTGCTTGGTGATCCGTTTGCCCCAAGTGTTCCCTTCGGGGAACTCGCAGGTGTGCAGGATGATCGCCAGGGCCCCCTTGGGCAGCACCTTCTTCTTGGTGATGTCCATTTCGACCGGCAGGATCTCCTCGATCACGGTCTTACGGTACCCGCCGGGCCCGAAGCTGTTGGGGCCTCCGACCATCAGGAACCCGACCCCGAGGTTTTCGACCGCGTCCTTGACGGCTCCCAGCTGCACCACGTCGAAGGACTCGACCCCGACATTGACGAAGATCACCACGTCGTAGGCCATCAGCGAGAGTGCATCACGAGGAAACTCGTAGGCGTTGCGGATCTCGACCACCCGCTCGCCCTCGCGGATCGCCCGCACCAGCGATTCGTGGTCGGCCGGGTTGCCTCGAGGATCGGTCACCACCAGCACCTTCCCCTCACCCTCGATGAACAGGTAGTTGAGAACCGTGTTGTTCTCTTTCCAGCTGTCTTGGCCCGGTTCGACGATGACGGTGGCCGAGTACTCGTAGTAGCCGGCCGAGCGGAGGCGAATCGGAAACGTGAAGCGGCTCTTGCCGGCCGGGAAGTCGATGTCCTGTTCGGCGATCGTGCGTCCGTTTTCCTTGAGCACCAACTGTCCGTTGCCGGCCTTGAGGCTCGAGAGCACCACGTCGGCCTCGTAGGATTCCCCGAGCTTGATATTCCGGGGCAGTTCGAGCTGTTCGACCCAGACCTCCGACTTGTAGCTGTAGGTGATCGGCATCACATCGACGGCGATTCCACGGCTCTTGAGCTCATCGAGTATGCTCCGCAGATCGCCCGCGGTTTCGGTCCCGTCGCTGATCAGCACGATCCGTCCGCGGTTTTCAGCTGGCAGCATCGCCGCGGCCAGCGAGAGGCTCTGTTCGAGATTCGTGGCGTCGCGGTCGATGAGCGAGTTGAGCAGGATGCCTTCTTCGAGCGGTGTGGATTCAGCGGGAGGCAACTCGACGGCCGAGTTGCGGCCGAAGACGACCAGCCCGGCCTGGTCACCCTCGGGCTTCTGAGACATCGTGCTGGCGACGAAGCTCAGCGCCAGGTCTTGGGCGTTTTCGTCATCGGTCTCGCGGCCGACCGAATCGGAGATGTCGACGGCGTACATCACCGCGACCACGTCGCTGGTGCGGACCGCTCGAGGTTCGGCCAGCAGCATCACGAACAGGCCGATCAGAGCCAGGCGGGTCCAGAGTGCCACGACGCCCCGGACACGGACCAGGCCGCTGCCGCCGGCGGCGTGCAGCCACCAGACCCAGGGGGTCAAGAGCATCAATGCGAACGCCTCGGGCCAGACGAACAGCATCGTGTTGGACAACTCGAGCCCCAACACCAGTGCCGTGAACAGCAGTACGAAGGCGACCAGAGAAATCGTCTGCGACCAGCGGAAGGGCCGGCGGGGACGCGGGAACAGGCGTTCAAGGAATGTCGACATGGGCGGGTGGGACTCAGGGATCGACCGCGACCAGGCGGTGGTTTCGAGTGTCGGCGACCCAGATGCGGCAGCCTGAATCGACGGCCAGGCCCCAGGGAGTGCCGAACTGGTTGGGACCGGATCCGCTGGAACCGAACCGGCCCAGCAGGTCTCCTTCGAGGTTGAAGCGAGAAATCCGTCCGGCACCGTACTCGATCACCCACAGGTCCCGATTCGGTCCCAGGGCGATATCGTAAGGGTAGTGTAACCGGCCCGCCTCGTCTTGCGTCCCGAGAATTTCGAGGAACCGGCCCTGGCCATCAAAGACCTGGATCCGGTCGTTGAAGGCGTCGACGATGTAGAGCCGCCCGTCGTGCCAGACCATCCCGCTGGGTCGTTGAAACTCGCCGGGACGCTCTCCGATGCCCCCAAACGTCAACAGGTGCTCCCAGTCGCTGTCGAACTTCTGCACCCGGTTGGCACCTCCGTATTCGGAAACAAACCGGTTGCCCGAATCGTCCTCGACCACCGCAACCGGCCAGTAGAAGTCTCCGTCGCCCTGGCCCTCCTGGCCGATCATCCGCAGCACGTGTCCCGAGGTGTCGAAGACCACGACCCGGTGATAGTGCGTGTCGGCCACGGCGATGTGTCCATCCGCGAGCACGCAGATGCCCTCGGGATTCCCCACGTCACTCTCGGGCATGTCCCACTGCCTGATCGAGTTGCCGTCGCGGTCGAAGACCAGCACGCGGCCGGCGTTGTCGAGCAGGTAGAGCGTGTCATCGGGTGCGGTGGTGACGGCCCGTGGAGCGGGGATCGTGGCTCCCGCCGAGGGGATCGACTTGCGAGTGACCCGGCGGGGCACGATCAGCAGCTCGTCGCCACCTCCGCAACCGCTCAACAGCAGCAGTGTCAGCAGCAGACTCAACCGGGTCAACGGGCTTTGGGGCGAGCTGAGCATGGGCAGGTCCGTTGGGGTTCATGCGGCGGCAACGCCGTCGCCTTCACCGTCACCGTTACCGCAATTGTACGTTGCCCAGGTCGATTGCGAAGGACTGCGAAGAGCGCTTCGGGTGAGATTGGCCGAGTCAGTTGCCGGGGCCGGCTGGGCCGCGAATGCCGATTCTCAGCCGTTGTCCGGTCGGGGGTACTGGAGCGTCTGCCAGGTGCCGGATCCTCTGCTGGCTGCCATCGGCGATGCACTCGAGAGTGGTCTCGCACAGCGGCCCGATCGCTCGGGAATCGAGCACTCTCAAGGGGCCCGACGGGTCGAGTTCCAACAGCACCTGCTCGGGTCTCAGGCCGACCCCCTGCTGGTCGCCTGTGGCCGGGATCCCCCAGGCGTCGGCCTCGGCCGGTTCGAACCAGTTGACCGGCCCGAGGCTCTCGGCGACTTCACGAGATGGAGGTCGAGTGTAGAGCGATAGGACATCGCCGGCTGCGATCACCCGTCCCCGGGCTAGGATCACCACCCCGTCGGCATGGCGGAGGACCTGTTCGGGTGCGTGAGTTGAGAAGACCAGGGACGTATTTCGATTCCGAGTCTCCTCGACCAGCGTCTCCCAATCCTGATCGCTCCGCCCGGGATCGACGTGGACCAGAGGCTCATCGGCGAGGAGCACAGCGGCATCGGCGGCGAGTCCACGTGCGACAGCCAGGCGGGACTGTTCGCCGGCCGAGAGTTCCCCGGGGGTGGCGTGCTGGCGCTGCTGGAGTCCGAAGCGGGTCAGCAGGGACGTGGCCCGCTGGGCGTCACTTCCCTGGGGCAGGACCGCCCGCAGGTGATCCAGCGCGGTGGCCTGTGGCCAGAGTCCTCCGTCGGGAGGGATCCAGAACAGCGGCAGTCGCGGGGGTTCGGTGGGGAGCGAGCTGTCGAGCTGACCCTGGCCAGGTCGTTCGAAGCCGATCAGCAGGTTCAGCAGCGACGTCTTGCCTGCTCCCGATGCTCCCAGCACTGCGGTGCGACCGGTAGGGATTTCCAACCGGTCCACTTCCAGCCGCGGACGAAGGTCTCCGTCGAGCCGGATGTGGTCGAGGGTAAAGAGCACGGAGTGCGAGTCGGCCATCAGGCGTTCTCCGTCTGCGAGGCCGGGGGCCGTGCCCGGCTGGCCGGGCCGGGGATCATCCTGCTGACTGTGACCAGCAACGCGGTGACGGCCACGGGCACCAGCACCACGACCAGCGTGGTAGTCGAGAGTGCGGCGTTGCGGCCGAAGTGCATCTGCTGGTACATGCGATGGGCCACCGAGAGCCACTGGGGAGGTGCCAGCAATTCGTTGAGTGTCAATTCGAGGTAGGCCCACCAGCAGAGCAGGCCGATCATCCAGGCCACCCGACGGCCAGCCAGCTGCCACACCAATCGCCACCCGGCGGTTCTCTGGGGACCACCCGGAGCCTGCTGCATCAACCGGGCCAGGTGCATCGATTCGCGACGGGGCACAACGGCCAGGAGCACCAGCAGCAGCACGGCACGAGGCAACAGCCAGAGTGCCTGGCCGAGAACCAGTCCGGCGACCGAGTGGCCCAGTCCCAGTGGTTCGGCGAGGGCCAGGACACAGAAGGTCAGCACCAGGCCCAGTGCGAGGCCGCCCAGCAGTCCAGGAATTGTCAGCAGCAGTAGCAGCAGGCCAAGGCGTTTGTGTTTCAGCAGCCCGAGGGCCACGCCCGCGGCGATCGATGCGACCAGGATGGCTGGCAGCAGGCTACGGCCGGCATGAGCCAGGGTTCTGCCCAGCTGGTGCCGGTTCTCGCCCCACAGAGACGACAGGCCGGGAACTCCATCCTGAACCAGGCTGCCCAACGGGATGATGGTCCCCAACAGCAGTGCGGCAATCAGCCAGAGGCTGGCCGCGCGACTGGCGGCAGGTGAGCTCTGCGAACCCCGGACCGGCGGCATCTTGCCGTCACGGCCGATGGCGGTCCAGGCCAGCAGCAGAACCGGGGTCAACAGGATCAGTGAGCAGCCCAGCGGCAGCCAACCGAATCTCCACAGCTCCCACGGCGCGGTTTGCCCGAGTTGTTGCAGCGCGATCAGTTCGAACAGCGCGTTGGACCAGCTGGCCGGAGTCAGTCGTCCACCGGCGATGACCCGAAACAGCGACGCGATCTCGAATTCGTGAAACACCAGCAGCGCCATCAACCCCGCCGCCGGGACCAGGTTGCGGGCCGGCCCGTAGCCGAGTTGGCGGAGTCGTCCGCAGGATGCGACTTGCCGCAGCCGTTGGGGTCCGGTCAATCGAGTGCACCAGCGGGCGGTCGGACCCAGCGGGGGCGGCGGAGCCATCCCCAGTACCAGCACTCCGACCGGGACCACCTCGATCAGCAGCAGCAGGTCATAGAACAGCTCGTTGAGAATGGGGGTTCTGACCAGGTCGAGCGTGAGATTGGAGTAGCTGTAGCCGACGACGAATCCGGGTGTGAGAAAGGGGACCGCGAGTGCCAGGATCAGCCAGCCTCGCGTCCGCGGCGTCGCACTCTTTATCACGACCACCAGCAGCATGGCCAGCGGCGTGGCCAGCAGCGCGACGGCGAGTGCCCGCAGCAGAGTCCAGCCACATTCGACCTCGAGACTCATCGCTTGTACTCGCTCCGCAGCCACGCCAGGCAGGCGGTCCGCGAAGCTCCCAGTTCTGCCAGGTCGATGCCCTGCTCGATGAGCGGCCGCAGCCGTCTCACATCCGCCGGCAGGCTCGCCTCGTCGATGGCCCCCAGCGGGACCTGCCGGGACGCACAGCGGGCCAGGTCGAGCTCGGTCTGTTCACTGAGCAGAAAGTCGACCAGAAGGCGGGCGTCTGCCAGGCGAGGTGTTCCGCGGATGATCGCCACGCTGTTGGGCATGCAGACGGTCTGGCCGCCGGGCAACCGGACCGGCAGCATCGCCACGGGGTGTCCGTCGTCCAGAGCGACGAAGAAGTCATCGGTGTCGGTCCAGCCCAGGTCGCAGGTCCCTCGGGCCACCAGGTTCTTGACCGTCGAGTTGCCGGGGACTTCGATCAGGCCCCGCCGACGGGTCTCGGCGTGCCAGGCCTTCAGCGTGCGGCCGGCATCGGCGTGCCAGAGCAGGCAGTAGTGGGTCAGCGTGGTGCCGAACAGCGGCCGGGCGATGGCCATCCGCGAGAGATCCTTGCCCGAACTGGCGGCCTGTACGGCTTCGACGGTGGCCGGCATCGCCCGGGTGTTGACGATCCAGACCCGCAACCTCGCAGCGAACCCGCACCAGCGGCCCTCGGGGTCCTTGTAGGCATCAGGGATCCGCTGCCAGCCGCTGCCGCGGTAGCCCGCCAGCAGGTCGTGCGGCAACAGGTCGGTGGTCGTCAGGACCTGGTTGTTCCAGAACACGTCGCACACCGGAGCGGACTTCTCACGGATCAGGCGGTTGACCAGCCCCAGCGACTTGGTCGCCTCGGTGTCGTGGCGGACGTGGACCTCGATGCCGGTCTGGCGGGTGAAGCGTTCGAGGATCGGATCCGAGAAGGCCTGGTCGTGAGCACAGTAGACGACCAGCGGTCCGGAGGACCCCGTGACAGCCGATCCGGCGACGGGCGATCCGGGAGATGCGGGTGATCCAGGAGTTCCGTCTGAATTGTTGCAGCCGGCCGCGAGGACCAGCAGCGGCATCAGCGATATCATTGACACGAACCTGCCGACGAAGCGTCGTCGTCGGCGCGGTTCGAAGCGGGCCGTCGGGCTACTTCTTGGGAGCATCATCCACGGCGGCTGGTGGGGTGTCGTTCGAGGGTCTGGTCTGAGCGGCCTCGTCGAACGACTGGAAGTACTTCTTGATTCCCTGGATGTACCCCTTGGGAATCTCCTCCTTGTCGATCGCCTCGCTGGCCCCCTGCCTGATCGCCTGGACGCTCTTGCTGTAGTTCTGCCGCGCGTCTCCAGTGTCGCTTTGCCCCTTGGTCTTCAGCGACAGCAGCACCTTGCCGGCGACGAGTGCCGACTTGGAGATTTCGGTCTTGAACCCGGTCTTGGCCGAGTCGTCCTCGGGCACTTCGCCCCCCTTGCCGAACCCCCGGTTGCCGGTCCCCTCGCCCTCGGCAAACTCCTCACCCATCTGCTCCATCAGCTGCTTGTAGAACTCGCGGTAGTCATCGAGTGTTTCGGCGTTTTCGAGTCGTTCGCCTTCGGCCTCACCGTTGTCGTTGGCCTTCTGGGCCATGCGAGCGGTTTCGAGTGCTTTTTCGAGTTCGTCGAGATCGCGAGCGGTCTGGGCCAGTTCCTGCAGTTCCTGCTTGACGAGCTCCATGGTTTCGGTGAGGTGCTTCTGGGCGCTTTCGGCGAGTTCCTTGTCACCGGACTGCATGGCTTTCATCTGCTGCTTGGCACGTTTCAGTGCGGCGGCGAGCGGGTGTTTCGAGTCGAGTTTCTTGGAGGCGAACGACTGGATGTCTCGGAGTTTCTTCTGCAGTTTCCGAGCCAGCTCGGCCCGCTTCTTGTGGGCCTCGGGGCTCTTGTCGCCGGCGAGTTTCGCGAGGTCCTGGAGATCCTTCTTGAGGGCCTGGAGTTCTTTCTTGAGGTCGTCGGTCGAGCCTTCCTGGAGTTCCCTGGTCCACTTGTCGATCTTGGGCGATTCGAGCTGCCCGAACTTCTGACCGCTGTCGTTTCGGTTGAGGGTTTGCCTGAGCTTGTGAGCGTCGATCATCTTGCGAAGTTCGCCGAGCTTCTTGCGTTGCTGGTCGATCATCTTGCGGTTGGCGTTGGGCTGTGAGGCCTTCATCTTCTTCAGCGCCGCCTTCAACTCGTCGATCGCCTGCTTGACCTCTGGGGAGTGTTCCGCGTCGTCGGTGGCCAGCTGTTCTGCTCGCGCCTTGGTCTTGCGGGCTTCCTTCTCGAGTGCCTTTTTCTGCTGCTTGACGTCGTCGGCCTGGGCGACCTTGCCGAAGGGGTCGAGTTGGGGAAGTCCGAGCACGAGTGCGGCGACGACGGCGAGGCTGACGGCGGGTCTGAGTGAGCCGTGTGAGAGGGGCAGGGGGACGACTCGCGAGGGCTTGACCCGTGCGGCCTGGCTGACGGCGTTGCGGGCGACCAGCGGCTGGTAGTCTCCCGCCGATCCCTCCAGCATCGTCAGTGTCAGGAACAGGTCCTTGGTGCCCTGGTGCCGATCGACGATGCGGGCGGCGTCCCGGGAGGTGGGTCGTTCGTGCCAGAAGGTCGCGAGGATCAGCGAAGTGGCCAGGACGGCGACGACGAGCGTCGCAGCCAGCAGGCCCAGTCCGGTCCAGTCTGCGATGCCGGTCGTCTGCAGACCCAGTGTGGCGGCGATCGAGCTGAGAATCGGGTCCAGCGGGAGCTCGATCAGACCGGTCAGCCGGATGACCAACACGGCGACGGCGGTGGCGACTGAGGTCCAGAGGACCAGTGCCGAGAGCCGGCGTCCGAAGCCGGCCCATCTGAGCCGACTGGTGACGGTGGCGAGAACTGTGTCGGGGCCGTTTGAGGTTGTCATGTCGCGTGTCCCGGGTCGGGGCAGAAGAGGCACGGTGCCCTCTGACGGCAGTTTAGCCTGCCTCACTTGTTGGGCTCAAGGACCTTTGTTTCCTCGAGCGAGATCAACCCGTCGCGGTTGCGGTCGAGACGTGCGAAGAGTGCGAGTCCGCCGAGGAATTCGCGGCCCGAGACGTCGCCGTCGCCGTTGCGGTCCATTCGCTGAAACCACGACGGCCCGGCCCGTTTGTCGAGCGTGGGCACAGTCCTGGCGACCTGCGGAGCGGGCATCGCCATCGCCTCGTCGGTGAACAATGCCGCTCGAGCCACCTCGAGGGTCAACTCGTAGTCGCCCGAGAGATCGGTTCGCGAGATGCGTCCGTCGCGGTTGCTGTCGATGCTCCGCAGTCTCGAGTACCCCTCGCGGAACTCCCGCTCCGAAAGCCTGCGGTCGGAGTTGGCGTCGAGCAGTTCGAACAGCGAGCGGCTTGTGTGAGACACGTTCAGCAGCAGCCGACTCTGCTGAACAGCCGTCTGGTCCTTGATGAACTCGGTCAACTCGTCCCGCATCACCTTGCCGTCATTGTCGGCGTCGACCATTTCGAACGAGGCTCCGGTGAGCGTCAACTGAGGAAACTCACCCGGCTCGATGTAGCGGTTCTTGTTGGCGTCGGCGACAAAGAACCTGAGTCGATAGAATTTGGTGGTCAACAGGCGGTCCGAGCGAGCGCTGCGGGCTCGCAGCTGAACCGTCGAGCCGCCCCACGGTCGAGACAACCGGGCCAGGCCCCGACTGGCCGGGCCTCCGACGACCTCGAGCCGGGTCCGCCGTGTGCGGGGGTCTGGCATCGATGCGTTGATCGTCTCGTGAGGCGTCGGGTGCAGGAGATAGGCCAGCAACTCGGCTCGATTCAACCGGCCGTCGCCGTCACGATCGAGCGTCTTGGCTGTTTCGGCCGGGAGCCCGAGTCGCATCGTCGCGATGCTGGTGACAGCGGTTGCGGTGTTTGCTGCGGTGTTTGCTGCGGTGTTTGGTTGTCCGTAGCGGGCGATGATGCGATCGGCGAGCAGTTGGTGGTCGGCGTTGGCCAGAGCGACGAAGGGTCTCAGTTCGGCTCGAGTCGATTCGTACTGCAGGGGGTCGAGTTCATCGATGCTGAATGTTTCGTCGTCGTCGAGGTCGAGTCGTCTGAGCTGTTTTGCACCGCCGACGATTTCGCTGGCCACGAGCAGTCCGTCGGCGTTCTGGTCGAGTCGGGTGAACAGTTCAGCGGATCGAGTGGCGGAGCGGGACTGGACTCTGACGTCAAAGGGTGCTCCGAGCGCGCCCTGGACGACTTGCGAGAATTCATCGGGCGAGAGTCGGTCGTCGGCAGGCTGAGTATCGAAGTCTTTCCAGGTCTTGGTCAGCGAGCGGAATCGCGAGGCGATTTCTCCGAGCCGTTCGACTCGAGTCACCTCGGCCCGGCTCAGCAGTCCATCGCGTTTCGCGTCGAGGGTTCGGAACAGCTGATCGGTGTAGCGGTGACGGTATGCGGTGATGCCGCTGTCACCGATGCGGACCTGGAAGCGAACGACGACGGGGTGAGCGGGAGCGAAGAAGAGCAGGTCGAAGCGGTCGGGCTGGGCCTTGCCAGCGGTCTTGGCAGAACGGCGTTGTTGTCCCTGCGTGGTCGGGGCTGTGGTGAGCCAGGCGACGGCGACCAGGGCCGTGGCCAGCAGCAGTGACCGGAATACGCGGGGAGCGGGCATGAAATGGCA
>Ga0310123_10000845_pt1 | contig 26834 bp, 24 predicted proteins | sample CB6_AW_1057_MG_FD_203505 | JGI IMG/M metagenome (GOLD analysis project Ga0310123, IMG submission 203505) | Marine microbial communities from Western Arctic Ocean, Canada - CB6_AW_1057 | ecosystem: Environmental > Aquatic > Marine > Oceanic | place: Canada: Western Arctic Ocean | collected... | reverse complement strand
GAAAACGTACCGAATGTTATTATTCATTGTACTAATATTCCATTTAAACAAAGAGCAAATTTTTATGATTCGGGTATGCCTATCATCTTTTCATCTGTTAGAAGAACAGCTCATGATGCATTAAGCCCTAGGGCAAAAGTTAATCAATATATTAATTTTACTATGGCTGATTTAGAAGTACATAATATTGATAAAAATGCTAAAGCAGTTTTACTTGATAAAAATGGGAATATTACAGAAGGTTCAGGAGCAAATATTTTTATTGTTAAAAATAATGAAATCTTTACTCCCAGAGAACAATTTGTATTAGCTGGTATTGGTAGATCGGATGCGATGGGATTAGCTAAAGGTTTAGGTATGACATTAACTGAAAAAGATCTTGATACTTATGATGCTTTTACTGCTGATGAAATTTTTATCACCTCAACAAGTTTTTGCATTGTTCCGGTTGGAACTGTTAACGGCAGACAAGTTGGAGGAGGAGATGTACCTGGTAAAGTAACTAAACGTTTGCAGGATGCTTTTATTGATTCTATAGGATTTGATTATGTGAATCAGTATTTACAGCATTTGTCAGCTTAGGGCATCTATTATTTTTTGTGCTACTATTTTTGCTTCCCCTTCCTGTAAATTAGATGTAAATATTTTTACTCCATTTGTATCAAAACCATTTCTTACTCTAATTGAAGGATTCCCTTCGGCAAGTAATTCTTCAATTTCATTATCGCTGTGATTTTTTGAAGAGATTATTAAATAAGGATGTGTTGCTTCTTCATCATTTATATCCTCAGGATTACTTGGGGCTTTGGTAAATGTTACTGTAAGGCTATCTACACTTTTGATGGAATCAGAAATTATATTACAATCATTTTCCCATTTTTTCATAATTAAAGAATGATCTGTATCAATGAAAATTTCTAGAGCTGTAACTAATCCTATAATTTCTTCTTTTGATACTTTGGAAACTCTCCCGATTCCTTCATTGTTTGGTGCGGAGTGTAAAAAAGCAGCATCAATTAAATGTTTTTTGCCACACAAAATTCCTGTCGATTGAGGTCCTCTTAATCCTTTCCCTCCACTGTACGCAACCATATCAGCACCCATAGAAATAAATCGTCTTAAATTTTCTGGAGGGGGTAATAATGCAGCAGCATCTACTATGACAGGTATTGAATGTTTATTTGCTATTTCGATGACTTTTTCAATTTCAATAGCTCCACCTTGCTTTGGCCCATATACATAAATTATTCCAGCAGTTTTTTCATTAATGTTTGATTCAAGTTCCCATTCATTTGTTCCACCAGTATTCCCAATTTCTATTAATTTTGCTCCTGCATTTCTATAGTTATGATCATAATTTGTTCTGTGAGCTCTGTGAATTACAAATTCATTTTTCAATCCGTCAGTATTTGGTAGTTGGTCTATATACTTAGGGTTTGATCCAGCTATACAAGCTGCAGTTTGTAGCATTAATGCTGATGCTGCACCTGCAGTTACAAGACCAGCTTCTGCACCAGTGAATTCAGCAATCACTTCTCCTGCTGCCATATTTAATTCTTTCATGTCAACAAACCATTCAGATGCTTTTTCCATAGCATCTATTACACCTTTTGGCATAATGCTTCCACCAAGCATTGTGAGATATGAAGCACAATTTATTACTCTTCTGACTCCAAGTTTATTGTAGTATTCATTTTTTATTATAGACATATGAAACTCTCTTTTTTATTTCATAACTTTTAATATTTTTTATATTTGTTAGTTTATTTAATTTATTAATTATATATATCTAACAATTTATTTTAGAATATAGCAAGGATTTCCTTTTCGGTAGTAAAAAACTAATTTAAATATTTTAAAATGATAAATTTTTCATTTTAAAATATTTTTTAAAGCTTTTTGTAATTTTTCGTATTTAAATTTATAGCCAGAGTCTAACAAAAGTTGAGGGTGTATTTTCCTGCTATCAGATATTTCACTTGTAAATTCACCTAATATTGGTTTCAATAAAATAGAAGGAGTGATCAGAAAATATGGTCTTTTCATTATTTTCCCCAAAGTTCTTGAAAAATCCTTTTGTTTTTCAGGGTTTGGCGATGTGATATTTATGGATCCTTCGATATTTTTATTAATGATATGAATTATACTATTAACTACATCTTCTATATGTATCCATGACCACCATTGATTCCCTTTATCTATTTTCCCTCCAATACAAAAATTGAAGATTAACTTTAAATAAGATAGAGATCCTCCTTTTTTACTCAGAATGATTCCAAAACGTAAATTAATTATTCTTGTGGATTTTGATGCATTTATTTTAAGGTTTTGTTCTAATTTACTAGACATATCAGATATAAATGAATTGCCTATATCTGAAGATTTTTCTGTTGTTAAATTGGTCGGATGTTTTTTATATATTCCAATTCCACTTGCTGATAAAATTTTAGAATTAATTAAATTGTATTTTTTGATTAGTTCTATTGATTTGTTCACACCGTATTTTCTTGATTCTAGAACTCTACTTTTTTTGCCTTTTGTCCACAATCCTATGAGTGATTCACCGGACAAATTTATAAATATGAATTTATTTTTTTTATTCTTAAATTCTTTTGAACTTAAATTTTCCAAAGAATAAACTTCATTTAAAAATGGAAGATTTTTTTTTGTTTTTGTTACATTTCTGCTTACACCAATGATATGTGAATTGGATTCATGTAATTTGGTAGCCAGGTTTGTTCCTATCAGTCCACTGATTCCATAAATTATATAAATAGTGTTCATTACATGATGTAAAATTTCAGTGGTTTAATGCTAATTATCACTCTGATTTCTTTATCTGAAATAGGATATTTGTCTTGATTAAGATATTTTTTTGCTAAAGAATGAATATGGTCATTAGCATTAGATTCAGATATATTTTTAACTATTCCTTTAAATGTTATTTGGTAATATGGATTTTTTGCATCTGTTACTGATATAGAAACTCTAGGATCTCTTTCCATATTATTTGTTTTAATTCTATTCTTTGCTGTATTTATTAATATATGATTATCTTTGTAATCAATCCATACCACTGATACCTGTGGTGATCCATCGCTGTTTATTGTAGCTAAACTAGCAAAATTTTTACCTTCCAGTATTTTGATTGCTTCTTTTGTGATATTCATATTGATTTCATGTAATTATTTTGTTTAAGAAATAATAATTTAAATTCAAGGATTTAGAAAGAGGCTTTGATGTTAATTTTCCTTTGTAAGTATTTACAGCATTCAAGATTTCTTTGTTATTAATTAAACATGATTCAAATCCATTATTTGCAATCAGTTCGATATATTTATGAGTAACTCCATTAAGGGCTTGGCTTGCAGTTTTAGGTACAATGCCTGGAATATTAGGTACAGCATAACAGTAGAAATTGTTTAATTTTACAATAGGTTTATCATGTGAAGTTGAATTTAAATTTGTTACACCACCGCCCTGATCAATGGCAACATCTATAATTAAGGTATCTTTTTTAATTAATTTTTGTATATTTTCATCAATAACTTTTGGTGTTTGTGAACCCGGGATATATACCCCATTAATTATAATATGTGATGATGGAAGATATTTTGCTAAATTTCCTTTTGATGAAAATTGAGTTTTGATTTTTTTATCATAATTTTTTATATTTAATAGCTTATTGTTGTCTATATCAAATACTGTGACATTAGCACCCATACCATTAGATATGATTGCTGCATTATATCCCACTATCCCAGCACCAATTATAGAGATATTTAATGGTTTTATATTGCTGGTCCCTCCTATTAATAAGCCTGGGCCACCATATTGTTTTTGTAAGAAATTAGCAGCTATTTGAGGAGCTAGTTTACCTGCGATTTCTGACATAGGTTTTAATAGTGGAAAAGTTTTGCCGTTTTTTGTAACAGACTCATAAGCAATAGAAGTCATCTCTGATTTCAGTAAATTCATTAACAGATTTTTGTTGGCAGCCAGATGTAGAAATGTGAATAGTATGGATTTTTTATTTAGATATTTATATTCTGATTTGAGTGGTTCTTTTACTTTAGTTATTAATTCTGCATTTTTATAGATTTCTTCTACATTTGAAATTATTGTACATCCAGAATTTACATAATCTTTATCTGGATATCCTGCACCTGCACCTGCATTTGATTCAATTAAAATATTATGATTTTGTTCAGATAACTTAGCTGCTTTTTCGGGAATTATAGCAACTCTATTCTCACTATTTTTAATTTCTTTTGGGACACCAATAATCATTAGTTAACATATTTATTATTTTAATATATCTTATATGATTTTCTGATTATTTGAAATTATTTAGAAATAAATATATACTAATAGAAGTTTATTAACCTTTAAGTTGATACAGAGATATCAATAAGGAGAATATAATTTGATTAAATTTCCCTTGCGAAATTTTCCCTTAGTCATTATTGGATTTGTCTTTTAACTATGGCTAAATTGATAGTAGATTCTAATGATTTTTCTAGGATGCTAAAAAGAATTTCCCATGAAATATTAGAGAAAAATTCCGGGCCAGACAAATTAATTTTGATTGGTATGCACACTAGGGGAGTTCCTTTAGCTAAAAGGATATCAGCATTTATTGAAAATATTGAGGGTATTAAAATACCTACAGCTCAATTAGATGTTTCTTTTTACAGAGATGATACCGATTTAAAAATTAAAACAGATATAAATCCAACAATTATTGATTTAAATATTAATAATTCCAATGTTATTTTAATTGATGATGTGCTTTTTACTGGTAGAAGTGTTAGGGCAGCGATGGATGCATTAATGGATTATGGCAGACCTTCAAGTATTCAACTTTCTGTCTTGGTTGACAGAGGTCATAGAGAATTACCTATATCGCCTGATTATGTTGGTAAAAATATTCCTACCTCTAGAAATGAAAAAGTAAATGTTTTGATTTCTGAGATTGATGGAAAAGATGGAGTGGAAATTTCATGATATTAGATAACAAATTAAACAATTTACTTGATATTGATCAATTAACTAAAAATGATATTTTATATATTTTTGAATTTGCAGAAAAATTATCTTCAATTTTAAATGGTCCAGTTAAAAAAGTCCCAGTATTACGTGGAAAAACCATTATTAATTATTTTTCAGAACCAAGCACTAGAACAAGAGTATCTTTTGAAAATGCAGGTAAAATTTTATCTGCTGATGTTATTAATGTTTCTTCAAGTGGCAGCAGTGATGAGAAAGGTGAATCATTTATAAATGCTGTTCAAACTTTAGAATCAATTGGGGCTGATATTTTGATCATCAGGCATTCTGATTCAGGTGCTCCATATTTTGTATCTAGAAATATTCAGATACCGGTTATAAATGCTGGCGATGGATCTCACGCCCATCCTACTCAAACTCTAATTGATCTTTATACAGTATATAAATCAATTGGAGAAATCGAAGGATTAAACCTAACTATTTTAGGTGATAATATTCATAGTAGAGTATCAAGATCTGCTGTTTTAGGATTTAGTACTTTGGGTGCGAAAGTAACTTTTTGTTCTCCTACAACAATGAATGCCAATTTTTTATCTGATAATATTTCCAAAGAAGATATTGATAATTACCCTGCGGTTATATATACAAGTAATTTAAAAGACGCATTATCTGAAAGTGATTTAATTATGACTTTAAGAACACAATTTGAAAGAAAAGCGAGTTTAGTTTTTCCTAATATCAATGAATATACAAGATTGTTTAAATTATCAAATGAAAGCCTTAAATATGCTCCTGATAAAGCTAAAATTTTACATCCTGGTCCTATGAATTTAGGAGTTGAAATCGATGGATATTTAAGTGAATCTGAGAGATCTTTAATTAATCAACAAGTTATGAATAGTGTGGCAATTAGAATGGCTTTATTAATCATTTTAATAGGCGAACATACTTTGGATTCTATTTGATATGGAGTGTGGATGAAAAAAATAATTAAGAATGGAAAAGTTTTTGACGGTATATCTAATAAGATAAAACAACAAGATATTTTGATTATAGATGGCGTAATTCAAAATATAGGAAATATAGAAATTACAGGTGTTGATATAGAAATAATAGATGCTAGTAATTATATAGTTAGTCCTGGATTTATAGATATACATTCTCATTTAAGGGAGCCAGGTTATGAGTACAAAGAAACTATAGCTACAGGTACTAGAGCTGCTTCAAAAGGAGGATTTACTACTATTTGTGCTATGCCTACTACTATTCCAGCTTTAGATTCAAAAGATTCTATAGATTATTTCAAGGATTTATGCCAGCAACGCTCTATTATAAAAGTTTATCCAATTGGTGCCGTTACAATGGGTAGAGAAGGTAAGGAAATAGTAGAAATGCAGTCTTTAGTAGATTCTGGTGTTATAGGTTTTAGTGATGATGGAGAACCTATTCAAGATCCTAATATTATGAGGATGTCATTAGAATATTCTAGAATGGTATCTCGTCCTATAATGAATCATTGTGATGATAGAGGAATTAATTATCGTGCAGAAGGAGTCATGAATGATGGTTTTTTAGCTCAGAGATTGGGTTGTAATGGAATACCTAATGCAGCTGAAGCATCTATGCTTTCAAGAGATATTTTTTTAACTGAATTAACTGGTGGGTTATATCATGCTTGCCATGTAAGTGCTTCTCAATCAGTTGATGTTTTGAAAATTGCAAAAGAAAGAGGAATTAATTATTCTGCTGAAGTTACCCCCCATCATTTGACAATAACAGAAGATTTTATTCTTGGCCCTACAGATCAGAACAGAAAACAGATTTCAGAAAATGCTTATGATACTTTTGCAAAAGTATTTCCTCCATTAAGAACTAAATCTGATATTCAGGCTTTAATAGAAGGGATTAATAGTGATTTAATTTCAATTATTGCTACAGATCATGCTCCTCAGGGATATGAAGATAAAATGACTACTTTGAATCAAGCGGCTTTTGGTATAAGTAATTTTGAGACTACTTTAGGTTCAGTTTTGCAATTATTTCATTCAAAAGATATAAAGTTAGAAAAATTATTGCAATGTTTAACTTCAAATCCCGCTGAATTCCTAGGAAAGAAACTAGGTAAATTATCTAAAGGTTATCCGGCAGATATAGTGATTTTTGATTTGAACGAAGAATGGGAAGTTGATATATCTGATTTTGTGTCTTTAGGCAAAAACAGCCCTTTGCAGGGGGTTAAATTTAAAGGAAAAGTTTTGCAAACTCTTGTAGATGGAGAAATTGTTTACTCTGACAAGAAAGGACACGATGGATAAAGGATATTTAATTTTATCAGACAAAACGTATTATCCCGGATATATTTTTGGGCACGGGAATATGGTTTTTGGTGAAGTGGTATTTAATACTTCAATGACTGGATACCAAGAAATATTAACTGACCCATCTTATAAAGGACAAATAGTTATTCAAACTTATCCTTTAATTGGCAATTATGGAATTAATGATGAAACTAATGAATCTGATGAAATTCAAGTTTCTGGATATGTTGTTAGAAAGAATGCAGAATTCCCTAGCCATATAAGTTCTAAAAAAACTTTAGATCAATTTTTAAAGCAATATGAAATCATGGGAATTTCTGAAATTGATACTAGAGCTGTTGTTAGAAAGATTAGGTCTAAAGGTGTTATGAATGGGTTGATTGTGAGGGATGATGATCCTTCTAAAGGGATTAAATATTTAAAATCAATTCCTGATTACGATTCTCTTGATTTAGTTAAAGGAATTAATAATAGAAAAGATTTAAATAAAAAATATGGTGAAAATTTAACTATTGATCAAAAATATAAAGTTGCTGTTATAGATTGTGGGGTTAAAGAGAATATTCTAAAATTGTTGTATGCACGTAGATGCCAAATCAAAGTGTTTGCACCAGATTTTCCTATGAATGATTTAGAATCTTTTTCGCCTGATGGAATTCTGATATCACCAGGTCCTGGTGACCCAAAACATATGGAATTTTTAGTTGAAAAAATAAAATTAATTTTAAATGATTACCCTATATTTGGTATTTGTTTAGGGCATCAAATAATAGCTAGGGCTTTTGATTCTAATACTTATAAATTGAAATTTGGACATCGAGGAGGAAATCAGCCTGTGATGGATATAAAACAGGACAAAGTATATATTACTGCTCAAAATCATGGTTATGCTGTGTCTTCAGAAATTGTTAATCCGGACATTGAAATTACACATATTAATTTAAATGATAATACTGTTTCTGGCTTAAAACATAAAAAATTACCTATTATGGGAATTCAATATCATTCTGAAGCATCTCCCGGACCGAAAGATAATGAGTATCTTTTTGATGAATTTATAAAAATGATAAACATAAACAGGAATAATATTTGAAAGTTTTAATTTTAGGTTCAGGTCCAATTGTAATAGGTCAGGCGGCTGAATTTGATTATGCAGGTACTCAAGCATGTAGATCTCTAAAAGAAGAGGGTGTGAAAACTATATTGTTGAATTCTAATCCAGCAACAATTATGACTGATAGTGATGTTGCAGATGTGGTTTACATAGAACCAATGACAGTTCATACAATAGAAAAAATAATACAAATACAGAAACCTGATGCGATCCTTCCTACTTTGGGTGGTCAAACTGGTTTAAATTTAGCAATGGATTTACATCATGCAGGAATATTTGAAAAATATGATATTAAATTATTAGGTTCTCCAATTGAAACAATAAAAAAATCAGAAGATAGGGAAGATTTCAAGGAATTAATGAAAGAAATTAGTGAGCCTGTCCCAGAAAGTGCAATAGCTAATTCTGTTCAAGAATCAAAAGAAATTGCAATTTCAATTGGATTGCCAGTAGTAGTAAGGCCTGCTTTTACACTTGGCGGAACAGGTGGTGGTATTGCAAATACATTAGAAGAATTGGAAAAGATTGCAGAATCAGGAATCAAATATAGCCCAATCAATCAAATTCTGATTGAAAAATCTTTAGTTGGATGGAAAGAGATTGAATTTGAAGTTATGCGTGATTCAAAAGACAATTGTATTACTGTATGTAATATGGAAAATATAGATCCTATGGGCGTGCATACAGGAGATAGTATAGTAGTTGCCCCTAGTCAGACATTAACAGATAAGGAGTATCAATTATTAAGAACATCAAGTTTGAAAATAATAAGATATTTAGGAGTTGAAGGAGGATGTAATGTCCAATTTGCACTTAAGCCTAATGATGTAAAAGAATCTAATGTTATTGATGATTATTATGTTATAGAAGTTAATCCTAGAGTGAGTAGAAGTTCGGCTCTGGCAAGTAAAGCTACCGGTTATCCAATTGCAAGAGTAGCTGCAAAAATAGCTATAGGAAGAACTTTAGATCAAATTGATAATGCTATTACCGGAAAAACAAAAGCTGTTTTTGAACCTGCTTTAGATTATTGTGTAGTTAAAATTCCAAGATGGCCCTTTGATAAATTTTTATATGGAGACAGAACTTTAGGCACCCAGATGAAAGCCACAGGAGAGGTTATGGCTATTGATAGAACTTTTGAATCTGCTTTTTTAAAAGCTGTTAGAGGATTGGAAATTACAGGAAAATCAATACTTTGGGAAAACCCAAAATGGAATATTTCAGATTTAGATAAAAAAGATTTTTATGAACCACATGATGAAAGACTTTGGGCTTTATTTTTTGCCTTGAGAAATGGGAAAAGTATTGAAAGCATCAACAAATTGACTGGAATTGATTTTTGGTTTTTAAATGCATTTTTAAATATAGTTCAAAATGAAAATTTGATAAAAAATTCAGGTGATTTTGAAGACAAGATTTATGATTTAAAAAGATTGGGATTTAGTGATAAAGTTATTGCAGAGTTGTCAGGGCATAATGAAAATTATATTAGGAATTACAGAAAATCAAAAAATATTTTGCCAGTTTATAAAATGGTTGATACTTGTGCAGCTGAATTTGAAGCTTTAACACCATATTTTTATAGTACTTATGAAACTGAAAATGAAGCTATTCCTTTACAAGGAAAAAAAGCTGCTGTTTTTGGAAGTGGTCCAATTAGAATAGGACAAGGAATAGAATTTGATTATTGTTCAGTACATGCAGCATGGGCTTTGAATGAAATAAATTATAAAAGTATAATGATTAACTCCAATCCGGAAACAGTTTCTACGGATTTTGATATAAGTAATCGTTTGTACTTTGAACCTTTAGATTTCGAATCAGTTGCAAATATTATTGATAATGAAAATAATTTGGGAGAAACATATACAATAGTTCAATTTGGCGGACAAACAGCTATAAATCTTTCATCGCAAATAGATGAAAATAATTATAAAATCCTGGGATCCCCAGTAAATGCAATCAATACAGCTTCTGACCGAGGATTGTTTGAACAATTTTTAAATAAAATAAATATTCCTAATCCACCAGGTTCGATAGCATCAAATATCAATGAAGCAATTACAATTGCAAAAAAAATAGGTTATCCGATTTTAGTAAGGCCAAGTTATGTGTTGGGTGGTAGGGCTATGGATATTGCATATAAAGAAGATGAATTGGAAATTTTATTAGATAATGCTTTTTCTGCTGGAGAGGGAAGGCCAGTATTAATTGATAAATATATATTAGGTAAAGAAATAGAAGTAGACGCTGTCTGTGATGGGGAAACTGTATTTATTCCCGGTATTATGGAACATATTGAAAGAGCTGGAGTGCATAGTGGTGATTCAATGGCTGTATTCCCCACTATTAGTTTAAGTAAGGATCAAATAGAACTTATAGTAGATTACACCACTAGAATAGCTATACATCTTGGAGTCAAAGGATTACTTAATATTCAATATGTTCTTAATCAAAATCCTTCAAATTCCATAAGCGAAGTATTAGTATTGGAAGTTAACCCAAGGGCAAGTAGAACGGTTCCGTTTATATCTAAAGTTACAAATGTACCTTTAGTGAATATTGCTGTAAAAGTTATGGCAGGTAAAAAATTAAAAGAATTGGGTTATAACAGTGGGTTAGGAAATCACAAAGATTTGTTTGCTGTTAAAGCTCCAGTTTTTTCAATGTCGAAATTAGTTGGAGTGGATACCACATTAGGCCCAGAAATGAAATCTACAGGTGAAGTAATGGGAATTGACACTGATTTTAATTCTGCGTTATATAAAGCTTTGATTTCATCCGGAATGGCTATGCCTAAAGAAGGTACTGTTTTAATAAGCGTAGCTGATAGAGATAAAGATGATGTAAAAGAAATTGTTAAAGAATTAAACAAAAAAGGTTTTAATATTCTAGCTACTGAAGGAACGGCAAACCTTATTAAAGAATTAGGATTTGAAGTTAGTTCAGTTCCTAAAGTTTTTACAGGAGTACATCCTAATGTAGTAGATGTTATTAATCATGGCCTGGTAGATGTTGTGATCAATACTGTAACAGGTGAAAGTAAAGTTGTAAAAGATGGGTTTGATATCAGAAGAGCTGCAACTGAAAAAAATATACCTTGCTTTACTTCTCTTGATGGAGCTCAAGCATCTCTTGAAAGTGTAAATAAAAAAGATTTTAAGTATAATATAAGTCCTTTAAAAGATTATTTTGAGGAATAAAAATGGACAACATGTCTGATAATCAGATAAACCAAAAAATAGGTATTTTGTTAAGAAGAGAAATTGAAGCTCGATTGATCATTCAATTTAAAAAATATTTAAGTTCCGAATTAGGTGAAAAAAAATCCAAACATATAATCAGAGAAGTAATAAAAGGAATAGCAATAGAGCAAGGACGCGAATTATCAAAATTAAATGGTAATTCTTTAAATTCATTTATTGATAGACAGGAGCCTTGGACTAGAGATGGGTCTTTAGTGACAGATGTGATAAAAAAAAATAACAAGAGTTATCATTATAATGTTACAAAATGTAAGTATGCTGAAATGTATAAAGAAATGGGGATACAAGATTTGGGTTTTGATCTTTCATGTAACAGGGATTTTAATTTAGTAGAAGGTTTTAATAAAAATATAAAATTAAAAAGAACAAAAACATTGATGCAAGGGGATGATTATTGTGATTTTAGATATGATGTTAATGATTAGACGTTTGTATATTTATGATTCCATCTAAATTAAGGTTAACAAACTTTATGTGCTATAGAGGCACAACTGAGGCTTTAGATTTCGATCAATTTGATGTAGCGTGTATTACTGGTGAAAACGGGAATGGGAAATCAGCTTTACTTGAAGCAATCACATGGGTAGTTTGGGGAAAAACAAAAGTTTTATTTTCCAAAGATCTTATCACAAAAGGTGAAAATGATATGTTGGTTGATTTTGAATTTTTTATTGATTATATTTCTGATGATTCTGAGTTAAATAATAAGTATAAAATAATAAGATCTATAAGAACAAAATCTGGTGGATCTATTTTGGATTTACAACAATTTGATGGCAGCAATTATGTGTCTATTAGTGGTGATACTATATCTGAAACACAAAAACAGATTATTAAATTAGTTAATATGGATTATGAGACATTCGTTAATACTTCATATCTAATGCAGGGGAATGCGGATAGATTTACAACCTCAAAACCAGATGAGAGAAAAGATATTTTGTCAGCTATTTTGAATTTGGATTATTATCAAAATTTAGCAGATTATACTAGGAATATCTTGCGTAATACAGATGATTTAATAAATGCAAATAATATTTTAGTTGAAAGAACCAGGTCAGAGATTCTTGACTTAGATTCAAATAATAATGGAACTGATTTTATTGAAAAAGAAATTGTAAACTTAAACCAGAATATAGAAAGTTTAAATAATCAAAAACTTCAACTTCAACAAAATCTACAACTTCATAATAAATATATGAATAATATCTCAGAGCTTCAATCTAACAAACAATTACTTTCAAGTTCTTATGAAAACAAGATCAATATTATCAATAATTTAAATGATCTTTTACTGAAAGATCATGAATTATTAATTCATTCAGATAGTATAACGACTAAATATAATGAAGCGATAAAAAAACAAAATGAATTAGATGATTTATATATTGCTTCTCGTAAATATCAGGATATTAGTGACCAATTAAATTCATTGCAAAATGAAGTAGATTTCAGGATCAATGAATTGGACATAGAATTAAGAAATTTAAATAAAAATGTAGATATTTTAGATAATAAAATTAATCAGGACAAATTTTCACTACAAGACAAGAGGAAAAATTTATCTCATTATAGATCTGAATTTATTGAATTAAATAAATTAAATGAAACTTATTTAGATTTATCTAATAAATTTAGTACTGAAATTACAGAATTTAAAAATATATTAGTGACTTTGCAAACTTCGAATAAAGACCATGAAAATAAATTGATGTTATTGCAAGAAGAGCATAAAACTTGCCCGTTATGTAAATCAGGCTTGAATGATGAATCAAGGAAATCTATTGTTTTTGATTTAAGTAACAAAATTCAATCAAACAATGAATATATAAATGAAATTAAAAGCAAATTAAATGAATCGGAAATTTCTTCTTATGATATTCAGGATAAATATAAAAATACTAATCAAAAATCAGTTGATTTAAATAGTTCTATAAATTTATTAAATAATGATTGTATAAGAATTGCAAAAGAAATAAATGCAAATAAAAATCAGATTTCAAGCTATAAAAATTTAGTGAATGATACCAAGAAATTATATGAAAATGATCAAAATGTAAAAACTAATAAAAATAAAATTTTAGAATTAAATTTACTTTTAGAAGATTTGAATTTTGATCAAAATAGATTTAATTTATTAATAAATGAAGTTCCTGATTTTAAAACCGAATCTGAAAAAAATTTCTTACTTTTAAATCAAGCTGAAGTAAGAATAAAAGAAAACCAAGTAACATTAAATACTTTGAATAATGATTCCGTGATAATAAAAGATCAAATAGAAGTATTGGAAAAAAATATAACAACCGTCAACAAAAATATTAATTCATTGAATATTAAACCTGATTTAGCTGAAAATCTTGATTTATCCTTGGATGATTTGAAAAAAACATTAATGTTAAAACAAAATAGTTTTGATTTTTTAATTTCTAAAGAAAAATATTTGAATAAAACATTAAATAATAATAAGGAATTATATTTTAAATCTGAAGATCTAAAATTTCTTGAATTAAGCTTTAGTCGAAATGGCATACAGGCGTTAATTATTGAAAATGTTTTACCTAGTTTGGAATTAGAAGCTAATAAATTATTGTCACATTTAACAGAAAATAAATTATTAATAAATTTGCAGATAAGAAAAGGTAGAAGATTAAAAAATACAGAAGACTATTCTCAGGAAATTGATATTATAATCGCTGATGAAAATGGTGCAGTACGTGAATATGAAACATATAGTGGAGGAGAATCATTTAGAATAGATTTTGCTATCAGAATCGCATTATCTAGATTGGTTTCTTTAAGATCAGGAGTAAGATCTCCAATATTATTTATTGATGAAGGTTTTGGGTCACAAGATCAAATAGGACAAGACAGATTAAGAGAAGCTATACAGGAAATTAGTAATTCAGTAAATTATAAATTTAAAAAAATTATTGTTATTACTCATCTGGAGGCATTAAAAGAATCATTTGGAGTGGCATTGGAAGTTAGCAAAAATGAGAGTAGCTCTTATTTTTCATTAAATTAATTTATAATTGTATTTCTTTTAAATTTTTATCAATTATTAATTTTGGTTCAGTAATTTCTTGTACATCTTTAATTTCCCATCTAGGTAAGATTTCTTTAAGTACCATAGCTTCATTAATTATTTCTATTACAGCAACATCTGTTACTATAGTATTTACGCACTTGGATCCTGTGATTGGTAATGAACAATTATTTACTAGTTTAATATTTCCTTTCTTATCTACATGTTCCATTGCTATAATTAATTTTTTAGCACCTATTGCTAAATCCATAGCACCACCTATATTTCCAGACTTTCTATTTGTTAATTTCCAATTTGCTAAATCACCTTGCGCAGATATTTGATATGCGCCAAGTACAGCAACATCAATATGCCCACCTCTTATCATGGCAAAAGATTCTGCCGAATCAAAAACACTCATACCCGGGTTATCCCAGCTTAAATATTGCCCGCCTGCATTTATTAAATTTGTATCTTCTTTTTTTTCTGATGCCATTTCCCCATAATTTAGCACACCACTTTCACTGTGATACATAATAAATTTATCTGGGTTAATAAATTGAGGGCATAATGTAGGTATTCCGATACCAAGATTAACAACATTTCCATTATGGAGTTCTTTAGTCACTCTCATCGCTATTGCTTCTCTTGATAATTTATTTTTATTATTCATAACTTTTAACTATTCTATTAATATATATAGCCGGGGTATGAATATGATGAGGGTCTATTTCTCCAGTTTCTAATATTATTTCAGATTCAACTATAGTGATATTTGTAGCAGAAGCCATAACTGCATTAAAATTCCTGGAAGTCCCTTTGTATATTAAATTTCCTATCTTGTCAGATTTATATGATTTTATTAATGCGTAATCTGCTTTTAAAGCGTATTCAAGAATATATTCTTTATTATTGATAATTTTTGATTCTTTATTATTTGCAAGTTCAGTTTTAACTCCGGTAGGTGTATAAAAAGCAGGGATACCTGCTCCTCCTGCACGAATTCTTTCAGCTAAAGTGCCTTGGGGAACTAACTCTAGTTCAATTTCGTTTTTATTAAAAGCTTTTTCAAAAGAAGTTAGTATCGAAGGTGATGGTGCTACTGGATAAGATGCAATTATTTTTTTTACTTGGTTATTATCTATTAAAATACTGATATCAATATCTTTACTTCCCTCTTGGATTCCTATTCCTGTAGCCATAGTAATACCAGCTGTATTTCCAATTATTGTTAGGTTTTTTGAGCCTATTTTTTTTAATCCTTTAATAAGATTTTGAGGAGTGCCTCCAGGGCCAGCACCAAATCCATCTATCATAATTGAAGAATTGTCTGGTATATCTTTTATAGCTTCATGAGTACTTTTATATATTTTGGAATAATTAGTCATCTGTTTATATTTAAAATAGATAAAAATGCTTCTTGTGGGATTTCAACTTTACCTAATTTTTTTAATCTTTTTTTACCTTCAGCTTGTTTTTCTAAAAGTTTTTTCTTTCTTGTAATATCCCCACCATAGCATTTTGCAGTTACATTTTTTCTAAGTGCTTTTACAGTTTCTCTAGCAATAATCCTGCTACCTATTGCAGCTTGAATTGGAATTTCGAATAATTGCCGGGGGATTAATTCTTTTAATTTTGAGACTAATTCCTTACCATAGTAATATGATTTTTCTTTTGAAATGAAAGTACTTAACGAATCTACTTTCTCTTGATTTATTAAAATGTCAACTTTAGCTAGATTTGTTTGTTTAAATCCAATTATTTCATAATCCATAGATCCATAACCTTGTGTAACAGATTTTAAATGATCATAAAATCCTATTAGAATTTCCCCTAAAGGGATTTCAAATGTAATTAATATTCTATTAAGTGTTGATGAATTTTCAGAAGTATTTAAGTATTCAATATTTGATGACGTTCCACGCCTAGAAGAAATCAGATCCATAATTTTTCCTATAAATTTATCTGGACAAATGATAGTGGATTTAATCCAAGGTTCTTGAATACTATCAACTTCTGACAGATCTATTGCTGACGGATTATTTACGAGCTGCTCAGTTTTGTTTTTGAAAGTTATTTTATATTCTACGCTTGGTGCGGTCATGATTATTCCGATACCATATTCTCTTTCAATTCTTTCTTGAATTATTTCCATATGAAGTATCCCAAGAAATCCACATCGAAATCCCGGACCTAACGCTTGAGAGGTTTCTCTATTGTAAACTATTGATGCATCATTTAATTGAAGTTTGGACAATGCTTCATCTAGATCGAGAAATTCATTAGGGTCAAGAGGAAACATTCCGGAAAAAACTTTTGGTTTCAATTCAGCCCCGGAAAATATTGCTGAAATATTTGAATTATTAATATGTGTTATGGTTTCACCAACAGGAAGGTTGTTGAACTCTTTTAATCCTGTATAAATGTATCCTACTTCACCAAGTTTTAAAGAAGTTTTTTTTTCTGGATCAGGAGTGAAAATTCCAATTTCATTTGCTGAAAAATTAGTTTGAGAATTAATTGTTTTAAGACTTGATCCTGATTTGATTTCCCCATCAAAAACTCTTATATAATTAATTATTCCTTTATATTGATCATATTTTGAATCAAAAACTAGCGCACGAGTAAAACTTGTTTCACCTGTAGGTGGAGGTATTGTTTCTATTATTTTTGTTACAAGTTCAGGAATCCCTTCCCCTGTTTTAGCAGAACATTGAAGTATTTCTTCTTTTGTAAATCCAAATGTGTTAATTAATTCATTAATTACTGTCTGAGTTTGAGCAGACGGTAAGTCTATTTTGTTAATTACCGGGATAATATTTAAATTCAAATCTAAAGCTAGATAAGTATTGGCTATTGTTTGTGCTTGAATTCCTTGCGATGAATCTACGAGAAGAATTGCACCATCTGAAGCTCTTAAACTTCTTGAAACTTCTGAAGTAAAATCAACATGCCCAGGGGTATCAATTAAATTTAAATTATAAATATCTCCGTTTTTGTTACTAAAAGGTAAAGTAATTGCTTGTGATTTAATAGTTATTCCTCTTTCTCTTTCCAAATCCATGGTATCTAAAATTTGATTATTCGTATCTTTAATTCCTTTTGTAAATTCGATTAATCTATCAGCAAGAGTAGATTTCCCATGATCTATATGAGCTATAATACAGAAATTTCTAATGAGGCTAGGATTCATATTTTAATAATATATTTTTTAAAGTTATAATTATCACATAAATAAACAATCTTAATTATATAATCTAAAGCAATTTTAACAACGGAGGCTTTTATTGAGATCAGATAATAGAAAAGATAATGAAATAAGAGAACTACATGTATTAAAAGACGTACAAGAACAATCAGATGGTTCTTGTTTAATTAGCTTGGGTAATACCAGGGTATTATGTGCCGTAAGATTCGACAATAAAGTTCCATCGTTTTTGAGAGGTTCAGGTGAAGGATGGATAACAGCAGAATATTCTATGCTTCCAGGGTCAACAAATACACGTACAAGTAGAAATAATATAAATAGTGGAAGAACAAAAGAAATCCAACGTTTAATTGGTAGAAGTATAAGATCAGCAATAGATTTAACGCAAATAGGAGAAAATACATTATTAATAGACTGTGATGTGATAAATGCGGATGGAGGCACTAGGACAGCAGCAATAACAGGAAGTTTCATTGCATTAAATAATGCTATTAAAAAATTACAAGCAAAGAAAATATTATCTAATAACATAAATGTTAACGCTGTTGCGGCAATTAGTGTAGGTTTAATGAAGAATAATATTATTTTGGATCTTAATTATGAAGAAGATTCAAAAGCAATTGCAGATTTCAATTTTGTAATGGATGAAAATAAAAACATTATTGAAATACAAGGTACGGGTGAATCAGGGAAATTTACACAATCTCAATTGATGAAAGCATTAGACATGGCTAGTATATCAATCAAAGATATTATCAATATTCAAAAAAAATATTTAGATTAATAATTTAAACTATTACTTTCTATAATAAATTATAATTAATAGAGATCAAATTTGATTGACCCTGACCCTAAAGATTTATATAATTCTCCTTTCTAAATTAAAATCGATGGCTAAGAGAACATATCAACCTAAAAAAAGAAGAAGAGCGCGAGTACATGGTTTCAGATCTAGGTTAAGAACTAAATCTGGTAGAAATATTTTAAAGCGTAGGATGGCAAAATCAAGATCCAGATTGTCACCTTAGTTTTTCACTTGAGAATTTCATGATTGCTTTTAACAATCAAACAATAAAATTAAAAAAAAATACTGATTATAAAACAGTTTGGGATAAAGGTGTAAAGAAAATATCAAATAATTTGATATTGTTATATATATTCAACAAAAAGGATTGTTCAAGAATAGGTATATCATCGGTAAGAAATTACGGTACTGCTGTTGAAAGAAATAAAATAATAAGGAGAATTAAGTCTATATTATATTTGTATAATTTTATTCCTGGTAAAGATATAGTATTAGTAGCCAAGAAAAAATCTAAAAGTATTAAATATGAAAATTTAAAAGATGAAATAAAAGATCTTTTAACCAAATCTTATTTGATACATCAATAGACTGATTATAATTATGAAAAAAATATCAATATTATTAATTAAATTTTACCAACAATCTATATCAATGTATTTACCAAGTGCATGTATATATACGCCCTCTTGCTCTCAATATGCCATCGAAACTATAGAAAAATATAATATCTTTAAATCATTATATTTGATTATAAAGAGATTAATTAAATGTAATCCAATGAGTAAAAAAGGATATGATCCTGTTCAGTGAATAAATTGCAAATTTTGAAAAATATTAAATCATATATTTTAATTAGTTTTATAGTTTCTTTGTGTATGCTTTCTTGCGTAGGTGACCGTATGAAAGGCTCTGGATGGTCAACACCTTTTGTTGAAGGTAATAATGTATATATAGGAACTATAGAGGGTGAATTGATTTCTATTGATATAATGACTGCGAAAGAAAATTGGAGAGCCTCTTCATTAGATTCGGAATTTTTACCTAAATCTATTTATTCAAAACCATTTCTATTTGATGGTAAAATATTTATTGGAACTCCTGCAGGAAAGCTTTTAGGATTTAATATGAATTCAGGATTAGATGAAGTTTCCTTACAAGATATAGAACAAAGAGTGTTATTGGCTGAAGAGCAAATTGGACCTGTTATTGTTGGAAATATACTTTCATTTATGGATAATTATATAGCAATACCATCTTCCGATGGGCAACTTTCATTATTTCAGTATGTTCAAAATGAAATGTTTGAACCAATATGTTCATTTAAAGCAAATGATTCTTTATGGGCTAAGCCGGTTTGGGATAAAGATAATCAGCAATTAATTTTTGGATCGATGGATGGTAATTTATATTCTATTAATAAAGATTGTGATTTAAACTGGAAATTTGTAACTAGCTCAAGTATAGTATCCTCCCCTGTATTAGACGGTGACAAAATAATATTTGGTACTTTGAATCGTTCTTTTTATTCAGTGGATTTATTAAATGGCTTATTAAATTGGAATTTTAATGATTCAAAAGGCTGGTTTTGGGCTGAACCTGTTTTAGATTCTGGAATAATATATGCTTCAAATCTTGATGGTAATATATATGCAATCAGATCAAATTCAGGTCAGATAATGTGGATATACAAAACTGAAAACCCTATTATTTCTTCTCCTGTAATAATTGATGATTTTTTGATTTTTATTTCAAAACAAGGAGAGCTACAGGTTATTCATAAAGATACAAAAAGAAAATTGGGTAGTTGTAATATAAATCAAAAAGTTTATTCATCTATAGAATCATATGAAAATAAGATATTTATTCAAGTTTCTGATGGTTCTTTAAGAGCATATACTATAAAAAAGAATGGAAATCCTGATGAATTATGGAATAGACCTTTTTTCACCGGGGAAAATGATAAAAGAAACAATGAAGACTGGGATCCACTGTGTTGAAAAGGTAATTTATGGAAATATTCAGCGATATATGGAATGTGATATTTATTAGGCCAATGGTTAATAGCCTAATATTACTTTATATTTTATTAGGTCAAAATTTTGGGTTAAGTATTATTTCATTTACAGTGTTAATCAGAGTTTTGATGTTTCCATTATCTATTAGACAGACAAAGCAAATGAAAGGTATGTCTAGTATGCAGCCTAAAATAAAACAGATTCAGGAAAAATATAAAGGTAATAAACAAAAAATTTCACAGGAAACGATGAGTTTATATAAGCAACAAGGGATCAATCCTATAGGTTGTTTAGGTCCTTTGATAATACAAATGCCAATATTTATAGGTCTTTATCAATCGTTATATATTACATTACCTTCTAACCCTGAAAGCTTAACACAGTTATCAGATTCTATTTACGGTTTTATTCCTTTGATAAATCAGGCTGTCCCTATTGATGCTAAGTTTTTATGGTTAAATTTGGGGTCTATAGTAAGATCTTCTGATATTTATACGCAAATAGGATTACCTATATTAGTTGGGGCATCAACATTTCTTATGCAAAAAACTACAGCTACACCAGCCATGGATGATAGACAAAAATCTACAAACAGAATGATGTTATGGTTTATGCCTATTCTTTTAGCATGGTTTACTTTAAGTTTCCCAAGTGGTTTGGCATTGTATTGGTTAATCTCAAATGTAATAGGAACTTTAATTCAGTTAGTTATAACAGGTAAAATTCAAAGTTTATTTAATTTAAATACAAATTTGGTAAAAGATGATTCGGAAATTTTAATTGAAGATAATAATAAAACAGATATTCATGAAAAAGAGGAAAATAATGAGAGTAGTGGAAACAACAGCAAAAACAATCGAAGAAGCAATAGACATCGCTCTGGTAGAGTTAAACGCAAGCAGAGAAGAAGTAGAGATTAAAGTAATTAAAAGAGGAAAAAGTGGATTGCTAGGCTTTGGTAATGAACAGGCTAAAGTAAAAGTTGAAAAAGTTAGCGATGTTCCTGAAAATATTCAACTCGCTTATGAAATTCTTAGAAATTTTTTAGAGTATTTAGATTCACCTATGAAAATCACTACTAAAATTATAGAAAACGGAAAAGTTTCTGATTTAATAATATCTTTAGATGGTGAAGATGCAGCCCTTATGATAGGACGTAGAGGTGAAACTTTAAGATCATTACAATATATTGTGAATTTAATGATACAGAAAAAAGTAGATAATAAAGATGCATTAATTTCTCTTGATGTTGAAGGTTATATAGAGAAAAAATTTAATAATTTATCTCAATTAGTTGAAAAAATGGAAAAGACTGTTATAAGAACAGGTAAACAACTTGCCATGGAACCTATGCCGGCTTTTGAACGGAGATATATTCACAGATTTTTTTCGGGTAGTAAAAAAATAAATACTGAAAGTGAAGACTTTGGTCGAAATAGGCACATTATATTAAAACTTAAAAAATAATCGAATTCATAGATAGTAAGTATTTTTGAATAATATTGAGTATAAAATTGATTCAAAAGAAAGTTTCGATTTAATTATTATTGGAAATATGACAAAAGATTATCTTAATGATTCTACGGATTTTCAATTGGGTGGGCCAAGTTTATATGCAGCTATTACTGCTTCTAAATTAGGTTTGAAAACTTTACTTATAAGTAATCACACAATTAATAAAAATTATTTTGATAATTTTCCTTTACTTAACGTGTTAAATATGTCAAAGAATTCTGATACAGAATTTTTAATAAATTATACTAATGATCAAAGAAAATTGGTATTAAAAAATAAGGCATCAAAAATTGCATTAAATTTTAATAATAAAATTAAAACAAAAATGTTGATGCTTGCTCCAGTTTTAAATGATTTTGAGTTATCAATAAAAGATAATTTTGAATATGATTTGTGTTCTTTATGTATTCAGGGGTTCTTAAGAAAAGATATAAATCAGGGTATTATTGAATTGATAGATGATAAGTATTATTTAAATTCTCAAGGGATTAATATCATTAATTGTTCTTCAGAAGAAATTTCAAAGTTAAGAATTGAAAATTTACTTAAAAATTCCATTGAATATATTTCTGTAACATATGGTCGTAATGGATCTAGTTTGATTGATAAATATAATAATATAACTAAATATAAAAATTACGATCCAAGAATATTAGTTGATCCTACTGGGGCAGGTGATGTTTTTGCATTATATATGCTAATTTTTTATTATAGAACTAATAATATTAATTATGCAGTTGAAATTGCAAATTGTGCTGCAAGTTTTGTAGTTGAAGATTTAGGAATTGATTCTATTCCTGATTTGATTAATGTTAAGAAACGATTGAATATATGAACAAATATAATTTTTTTAAAATAAAAAAATATAAAAAATCTGTTGTGATTGCGTTTTCAAAAAATAATATGACAGCAGATGATATTTATTACGATTTAAATTTATTAGTAGATGATATTAATTTTGATGATAATATTTGGGCTGTGGCGTTTGATTTTTCAAAAGGATTTCAAATTCACAATGCTGATGATGATAGATTTATTTATTTAAGTTTGACCGAGTTAGTGATGAATATTAGGAAGCCAACTTTGTGTGCGATAAATGGACAAATTATAAATAGAGCATTTGAATTTATATTACCTATGGATTATAGAATATGTACTCAGAATTCTACATTTTCAATGAATCAAATTTCAGATGTAAATATACAATTTGATGGCGCCACACAATTACTTCCAAGAATAATCGGGTTAAATAAAGCAAAAGAAATGATTATGTTTGGGATAGATATCAATTCTGAAGAAGCAGTTAGTTTTGGACTTATTAATACAATTACCAGTGAAGATAAGATTATGAATTTAATGATTGAGAAGTTGTTAAAAATTGTGGATTTTTCTCCATTAGCTACACAATATACAAAAGAAGCTATAAATTTTGGAAATGAAATACCTACTGTACAAGGGATGAAAATGGAAAATGATTTATCATCAATTTTATTAAGTTCAAATGACCGTATACAGGCAATAAATTCATTTAAAAACAAAAAATCACATAGAAATTTTAAAGGGAAATAATTTGCCTTGGGAATATATTAAATATAATAAAAAAAATAATATCGCACATATCGAATTAGATAATTCTAGCAAAAAAAATTCTTTTAATATAATCATGAGAGAAGAATTAAAAGAAGTAATTAATGCAATATCTGTTGATAATGATATTAAAGTTTTAATATTTTCATCGACTTCAGAAAACTTTTCTAGTGGGGCAGATTTATCTGAATTTAACACATTTCCAAGTATAGTAAAATCCAATCAAATAGCTAAATATAAAAATTTATGGATCGATTTATATCAATTTGAAAAACCTATTATTTCACTTACTAAAGGGTGGGCTATTGGGTCAGGATTTGAATTATTAATGTTAAGTGATTTTGTTTTTGCTCATACTTCTTCTAAATTTTTGATGCCAGAAGTACAATGGAGTTTAATTCCTATTTCTGGAGGGACTCAAACTTTTGTTAATAAAATTAAAGATTTATATGTTAAAGAAATACTTTTATTTTCTGAAGAATTAAATGCAGATAAAGCATTAAAGATTGGTTTAGTTAATTGTATTTTTGAAGATTATTCTGAATTAGTAAACCATGTTTTTATATATGCAGAAAAAATTAGTTCAATTGATACTGCAAGATTGATTAAAATAAAAAAATTATTAAATTTTAGCACTGAAAAAAATATTTATTTTGGAAAACGTCTTGAAGAAATTTATTCTAGATCTTTGTAAAAAGTAAAAATCAGAAATATATGAATATTATAGATTTATTAAACATAACAGAAAGTATATGCCCAGACAGGGAAGCAATAATTTTTGATAATAATTCTGCCACATATTCAGAATTAAAGTTTGAAATATATTGTTTGGCAAACGCATTGAGGGATTTAGGTATAAATAATGGTGATAGAGTATTTTACTTTCATACTAATACAGATAAATGGATTCATATTACTTTTGCTTGTTCATTGATTGGGGCAATAATGGTACCTGTTAATTATCGTTCAAAAAAAGAAGAATTGAATTTCATGATTAATGATAGTAGACCTAAATTAATATTTGCGGGAGATAGATATCATGATTTAATAAACGAAACTATCAAATATGGTAATCATAATTTAATAAAAGTAATTACATTAGATAATACACTCAATAATGATTGGAAGACTTATAAAGATTTAATACTTAATAATAAATTACTCGAATTTAAAAATGAAGATAGTAATGAAATTGCTTTATTAGTTTATACTGCCGGGACAACTGGTACTCCTAAGGCAGTAATATTAAAACATTCTAGTTTTTGTGAATTTGCTTTAAATAATTTAGATCCGGCTGATTTGGATCATAATGAATCAACATTATTATCAGTCCCTTTATATCACGTTGCTGGTATACAAACTGCTATTTCAGGGATTTATTCAGGGAGAACAACAGTAATTCAAGCTCAATTTGAATCTTTAGATTGGATGAAATTAGTTCAAAATTATGAAATAAATAGGGTCATGTTAGTTCCTACAATGATTAAACAAATAATAGATAATAAAAATTTTGATAATTATGATTTCAGATCATTAAATGTTATTACATATGGTGCGGCACCTATGCCAATAAGCGTATTAGAAGAATCTATTAATAAATTCAAAGATGCTAAATTTATAAATGCTTTTGGACAAACTGAAACTGCTGCAACAATTACTGCCCTTGGCACTGAAGATCATGATATTTCCGGGACAGAAGATGAAAAATCCCGAAAGTTAAAACGTTTAACCTCAATAGGAAAGCCTTTACAGGATATTGAAGTGAGAATTGTTGATGAAAATGGAAAAGAAGCGTCAGTTTATGATGTAGGTGAAATAGTAGCAAAAGGTGAAAGAATTATGTCTGGATATTGGAATAACGCCAAGGCTACAATGAATGCTATTAAAAATGGATGGTTATATACTGGAGATTTAGGATATAGAGATGAAGATGGATATATATTTTTAGCAGGCCGTGCAAAAGATTTTATCAAAAGAGGGGGAGAAATGATTTCCCCGGAAGAGATTGAGCAGATATTGTATACACATCCTAATGTTGAAGAAGTAGCTGTAATAGGGCTTCCTGATATTCAATGGGGAGAGATTGTAACAGCAGTGATTAAATGTAAAAAAGATAAATATTTAACTGATGATGAGATATTGGTTTTTTGTAATGATAAATTAGCTAGTTTTAAAAGACCAGAAAAAATTATATTCATTTCTGAACTTCCTCGTAATTCAATGGGAAAAATACTTAAAAAAGATCTTAGAGATAAATTTTCTGCTTAAGTAATAGTTATTTCTTTAAAGCCTGTATATGGCCATAGAATTTCAGGTATATTGATGCTTCCATCATTATTTTGAAAAGATTCCAAGATAGCTATAATAATTCTGGGTAAAGCTAACCCGGATCCATTTAAAGTGTGTAAATGTTCTGTTTTTGATTTAGGGGTTCTTTTGTATTTTATATTTGCTCTTCGGCTTTGAAAATCTGTACAGTTAGATACTGAGCTTACTTCTAGCCATTCTTTTGATCCTGGGGACCATACTTCAATGTCATATGTTTTATAAGAGCAAAATCCCAGATCACCTGTACATAATAATTTTATTCTATAAGTTAGACCAAGATCTTTACATAATTCAGTACAAGTTTTTAGCATAGATTTTAATGTTTCAGATGATTTTCCTGGTTCAACAAATTGGTATAATTCAACTTTTTCAAATTGATGTACCCTTTTAATACCTCTTGTGTCTTTTCCTGCTGCAGCTTTTTCATTTCTATAACAAGGTGTTTGGGCAACTATTTTGATAGGTAATTTTTCTGCATTTAATATTTCGTTACTATATATGTTTGTTATTGGTACTTCTGCAGTTGGAATAAGCCATAATTCTGATTCTGCATCTCTAAACATAGTATCTTTGAATTTGGGTAATTGCCCTGCGCCTAATATAACTGATTCTTTAACAATATTTGGAACATAATATTCGT
>Ga0310123_10000844_pt1 | contig 26902 bp, 19 predicted proteins | sample CB6_AW_1057_MG_FD_203505 | JGI IMG/M metagenome (GOLD analysis project Ga0310123, IMG submission 203505) | Marine microbial communities from Western Arctic Ocean, Canada - CB6_AW_1057 | ecosystem: Environmental > Aquatic > Marine > Oceanic | place: Canada: Western Arctic Ocean | collected... | reverse complement strand
TACCACCGAGGTTCGCACGGCGTCTATCTCTTCAACTGGATGGACGACACCAAATGGCCCGTTCCAACGACCAACTACAAACGACTGCTGCGAGACGGCATCGGCGCGGACGTCGCAGCGAGAGGCTCGCGCAGGCATCCGGTCTGTTTTCACGATACAGTGCCGAAGGGCGCGTCGCGAAACGAGCAATTACCCGCGGACGCGCGCGTGGGCAAGACATTCCGGATTCATATCGGTCCAAAACCCAATTCCGGCAAGGCTTGGGCCATCGCCGGGTTAGCCAAACGAGACGGCCTGTCGGAAGCACGTTTTCAGGCAAAACTGAACGGCCAGCCGCTAAAGACTGCCGGTGACCTGAAAGGCCTGGAAAGGATTGGTGGGGACACCGCGAGAGCCATTCGTTTTTCCGTCCCGTTGAACGTGCTGAAGACGGGCTACAACGAGTTGGACCTGCGTCAAATCGCTGGCTCGACCGATCAACAAATTGTCTGGGTCGAAATACGCATAACCCCCGACAACTAGTCGTTCTGTGACACGCCGAGCAGGAGGCAACACCATGCGAACTGCTCGATATTCACAGAACATCCGGTGATGACGGGATTGAAACCCCACGCCGATCTGCCAGCAAGCAGGCTGCGGTCAACGAACGTCAGCCCCTTGGCCATTGGTTGTCCCGCACAATAGCGGTCACCGCTTCAACGACTCGCGCAACCTGATTATCTCAACCGCGAGTCGCCGTCGGAAATGACCGTAACCCCCCCCTGCCTCCCGACACAGGTGTTCGGTCGTAGTGACCACCTAACCGCCGACCGGTGGCCTCGCCACGCTGGTGTCTCGCACGATGACCATCCGTGTCGATCTTGTCGGTCAATTCCAGGGCAAGACCGTCGAAGAAGCCTGCCGGGCCCTGGAGATCACCGTGCAGACCGACTACCGCTGGCGTCAGAAGTACGGCGGCATGCAGCCGGCGATGGCCAAGCAGTTGAAGGCGTTGCAGAAGGAGAATGCTCGCCTGAAGAAGGTGGTTGTCGACAAGGTCCTGGATATGGAGATTCTTCGCGAGGCCGCCCAGGGAAATTGGTAGGCCCCAGGCGAGTTGCGGCGGTCACGAAAGTTCGTCGTCGTTTGGGGCCGGATCGGGTGTCGGAACGTCGTGCATGCCGGGTTCTGGAGCAACCTCGCAGTTCGTACCGTCACCGTCGTCACTCGCGAGTGCCTGGCGATCGAGGTAGGGCGGAGCTTCACATCGGATGACGTGATTGGTGTGCTGCAATATCTGTTTGCGATCCGCGGTGTTCCCGCGCACATCCGCAGCGACAACGGGCCGAAGTTTGTCGCGAAGGGCATTCGACGCTGGTTGCTCCAGGCTGGCGTCAGCACCCTGTTCATTGCCAGGAGCAGTCCCTGGGAGAATGGCTACGTGGAGTCAGTCAACGCAAAGTTCCGTGACGAGTTGCTCAACGGGGAGCTGTTCCTCGGGCTGGAGCACGCTCGCTGGGTGATTGACCGTTGGCGTCTTGACTACAACCACCAGCGACCGCAAGGTGCTCTCGATTACCAGACCCCGGCCGCGTTTGCGGCCACCTGTGTTCTGGAGGATTCCGCTACGCTTCATCCACCAGGACTCAGAACTCCCACTGACCCGAAACTCTCTCACTCGGAGTGGTACAACATCTGGGGTTGGGAAAGACGGTGATGAGACGACGTTTTATCAAAGCAGACAGGTATCCGCCGGGGTTGGTGACATCTCCAGCGCGATACAGTCGGACAACCGCTCATGCCATCGTGAAGAAACACGGTTGGCGTTAGAGAGCGTTTCCTATTTGCTCCCAAGGGGTTACGTCGCGTTGTCTTCTGGACCGTCTTGGCTGGCAACGAATTCCTGTTATCGCCATCTTGGAAATAGATACACTGCCCTGTCCGCTTCGTTGAGTACCGGGTCGGTATGGAACAAACCCTCACCGAAACGAGTGGAGAAGTGCAGATGGAGCTTTTTTTCATTGGTTGTGACTTGGCTGGCCTGTGCCGTGATGAGCTATCGACTTGCCACGATAAAGAGGGCAGACGTTATGGAATGGACCCTGTGGGGCTTGTTGTTTGGTCCGCTGGGATTGCTTGGAGCCGTTGGCCTTCCAGATAGGGACATATTTTATACTAGGGGAAGTGCCAACAAGCCGGAGAACACAGAGCCGCACGAGAAACCCGATTCCGAACTGGAATCCTCCAAAACGGGGGGGGTCGATGCTGAAGCAAATCGGTGGAGCTAGGGAGTGTATCTCCACATCCAACCGCTTGAAGTTGCAGAACACCTCGGCATTGTGTCGGGGTTTTTTTGCGTATGTCGCGTGCGCGGCTATGAACGACGCCCAACAGAGTGTTGAGGCAATCTCGAAGCAATCACATCCGGACCAACGGACACATCAGTTATCCATCAGCAAGATTATGCTCGGGACGGCCATCGTGGCGGGTGGCTTGACGATTACGACTGTCAGCTTTGACCTGCCCCGTGAATGATGCCACCTGTTAAGTGGTATTCTGCCTTCTGTGACTGGACGATAGACCAGCCTCTGGTGCGGGTGGTCTGTAGCCCAGTGAACAGTGCAGTCGAACGGTATTTTAGTGGAGTCATGAATTCCAGAAGGTGATTGCAGACAACACAATGATCGCGGTCTTCTGAGGCGTCAAGACCATCGAATGCGGTGCAAACATGCTCAACCAATTCGGTCGCTTCTTCGCAAATGCGGTCTAGATCCGGATCGCCTGTTTTCACCCCAACACACTTCGAATGAAAGTCGCCGAAGATGAGACTACTTGAATTGGAAGGCGTAGAAGCTCGCGTTTCTGAAATGAAAACGCAGCTTGATCGGCCTCCCCGCCAGTTCACTCAGATCGCGTCGCCCCTTCCATGACACGACCCGGTTGAAACCTCCCTGGTTGATAGGATCGCAGTCTCTGAAACCAAAGCCCGGTATCACGTGATGGGTCGTATCAAGGATCTCGACGCGCATCTCGCAGGAACCCGAGACTCCCGCTCCCGTATATAGATTTGCCTGAAGGTTCAGATGAAGCTGCCTCCCTGAAAACGAGAAGGTCCGAGTCACCACCTCGCTGTAGGGTTTCCGGCCGGCTTCATCGGAAAACCTGGCCCCTTCAAAGGAAAAGAATCTATCCCGGGAAGTCGTCGCCAGTCCCACTGCGAAAGTCGTTTTGTCACCCAAAGCCCTCATGGTGGTATTGTCTCGGTAGTTGCCCCCGGTGTAGTAAAAGAGGATCCGATCGCCGTGGACGATGGGGTTGATCGGATAGACGACGGCGGCGTCAAACATCCCCTTAGCTCCGCGAGCGATGAAGGGCTGGCGGTAGCTGCGGTTGTAGTGGATCCCATCCCGGCTGAAGACGATCTGGGGAACGATCGTCGTACGGATGGTACGAAAGGTCCAAAGAAGGCCTATATACAGGTCTTCGTAGGTAATGGCCGGCATGCAATAAAAGTCCATGTCGGACGGGTCTTGATCGTCCGGAACAATGATGGTCTCCGCTTCGCTCCAGTGAATCATGTCCGGGCTCTCTGCTCGACCGATCAATCGCCTTCCCGCTGGCGACCACCGATGAAGGCTGTTCTCCATGTGCACTGCATAGACCCTTCGGATGGGATCCCATCCCATGAACACGGTCGGTCCCCAGCGGCCTTTACGAGGCGAGGTGTCGATAACCGGATTCTTCGGGCAGGGAGTCCAATGAAAACCATCCGGTGAATAGTAAAGATCAAATTGCATCGTCGTGGACAGCGAGCCTCGGCGCTCGAGACCCTTGTAACGCTTGGCAGGGTCCGGCTCGTGCAGATCCTTAAAGAAATATGTTTTGACTTGATCGGGCGGAAGGATGTTGTTCTCTTTCGACCCCTTGTACTCAACCAGCCCGAGGATCGGCTTGTCCCAGTGCACGCCATCCTTGGACGTGGCCAGGCACACTCCGGAATCGGAGCTGTACCACATCCGAAACATCTGTTCCCGCTCCTCGAAAATCACCGCATCTACCCGCACCTCACGCCCTTCCCAGGGTTTGTCGGCCCGGAGGACGGGATTGCCATCCGACTTCTCCGCCGGATTCATGACCCGCGTGGTGTCGCGGACACTTTCGAGCAAGTAATCGTCGACGAAAAGTTGCCTACGGGACCCGATGTCAATTAAGCTCGGCGGTCGAACCCGCTTCCGAACCGTCTGCTTCGCCGGCGGATCGGATTGCTTCGCCAATGGAGCCGATCTGGCAGTCTTGCCCTTGCCGAAAACCGCCTCGTTGCCACCGTCAACGGCCGCTTGCTTCTGTTTCGCGGCCACACTGGCGTAGACGCTGGCCGGGGATGACCACGATATCGCCGCCACCGGTTTCCCGGTGCCGCTCGTGTTTTCGCTCGCGGCCCACCCAATGCTGCTGGCCGTCGGTTGACCGCAACCGGACAGGACCATCAAGGCACAAAGGCTGCAAATGAGCGTGCAGATTTTGGCGTGATGTTTGAATCGCATTTCCCATGTCCTTTTTGAGGGAATTCTCCGTCGAATGGCATCGTTCGTATTAGCGTTAGTCTTGCTTGCAATATCAACACTCTTGCTCAGGATAGGCACAGCAATGAATGCGATTTCATGTTTACGGTATGGTGACCGCTCCCCGTCCACCGCCGGTCTCGGTGTCGCGTGGAAATCGACATCGACCAGACGCGCCGACGGCAGCAGTTCGGGGTTGAGATTCAGCTGCCCAGAGCCGAGAATCGATGGTGTCCAGACGTTCGACAAGGCGGCCCACACGTTGCACCAGATCGTCGGCCAGCTGAAGATGGGCGTGGCCCGTCACCGGGCCGACGCCGCCCAGGCGGAGCTGGACGGAGTAGTGGAGTCCAATTTCAAGCGCCTATAGCTCAGAGGTAGAGCTCCGGCTTCCCAAGCCGGTGGCGGGGGTTCGATTCCCCCTAGGCGCTCTCGTCCGTTGCGCGCAAACGCTCGCACAATCGGTGTCTATTGCCCGCACTTTGCCCGCACCAGATCGAAGGCCCTGTCCGCTTTTCACTCGGGAACAGCCGACCGCGGAAGAGCGGTAGACCGCAATATTCCCAAGCTGGAAGTTGCGGGTTCGAGTCCCTTCAGCCGCTCTTTGTTTACATCACCGCTCTGTCAGGCCAACAGCGGCTCGACGACCCGGCCGTGCACATCTGTCAGCCGGTGGTGCCGCCCCTGGTACTTGAACGTCAGGCTGCGGTGGTTGATGCCCAGGCACTTCAGCAGCGTGGCGTTCAGGTCGTGAACGTGCACGCCGTCCTCGGCCACGTTGTAGCTGAAATCGTCGGTCGCCCCGAAAGTCATCCCCCTGCGGATGCCGCCACCGGCCATCCAGATTGAAAAACAGCGCGGGTGGTGGTCGCGACCGTAGTTACTCGAGGTCAACTCGCCCTGGCTGTAAACGGTCCGGCCGAACTCGCCGGCCCAGATCACCAGCGTGTCATCGAGCAGGCCTCGCTGCTTTAGATCGCTCAGGAGCCCCGCAGACGGCTGGTCGGTCGCACGGCACAGCTGGCGGATGTCACCGGGCAGGTTGGCATGCTGGTCCCAGCCACGGTGGAACAACTGGATGAACCGCACACCCCGCTCCGAAAGCCTGCGGGCCAGCAGGCAGTTGGACGCGTAGGAGCCCCGACGGGCGACGTCGGGGCCGTAGAGATCCAGCACATGACGGGGTTCGTCTGAAAAGTCGACCAGCTCCGGAACCGACCTCTGCATCCGGAAGGCGAGTTCGTACTGGGTCATCCTCGTCTCGATCTCGGGGTCGCCAAAGCCCTCGAGCTTGAGCTGGTTCAGCCTCGCCACGTCCTCGAGCAGTTCACGTCGCAATTCCCTGGCGATGCCCGGTGGGTTCGAGAGAAACAGGACGGGGTCTCCCACGGCACGGAAGCGGACCCCCTGGTAACGCGTCGGCAGGAACCCACTGCCCCAGAGCCGTTCATAAAGCGGCTGGCCGCCCTTGAGACTCCAGGAGGTCAGTGCCACGAAGGTGGGCAGGTTCTCGTTCTCGCTCCCCAGCCCGTAACTCAACCAGGCCCCCAGACTCGGTCGCCCCGCCTGTTGGCTGCCTGTTTGCAGCAGCGTGATGGCCGGGTCGTGGTTGATCGCCTCGGTGTGCATCGACTTGACCACGCACAACTCGTCGGCCATCGCAGCGGTGAAGGGCAGCAGCTCGCTGATCTCGGTCCCACTCTCCCCGTGCCGTCGAAATCGAAAGATCGACGGGGCCACCGGAAACTGCTTCTGCCCCGACGTCATCGTGGTCAACCTCTGGCCACGACGGATCGACTCGGGCAACGGCTCACCGAAGCGACGCACCAGCCCCGGCTTGTGGTCAAAGAGATCCAGTTGCGAGGGAGCACCCGATTGGCACAGGTAGATCACTCGCCGGGCCCGCGGCGGCGCGGTGGGTCCGGCCGCGGATTCGCTGCCCAGCAGATTGGCCAGCACGGCGGTGCCCAGTCCCGTCCCAATCCCCAGCGACGATCGGCCCAGGAACAGGCGCCGGCTCACCACGTCGTGCAGGTGACTCATGCTGGCCTCACTCACGTGTCACCGCCTCGTCCAAGTTCAGGATCACGTGACAGGTGGTGACCAGTGCAGCCAACTCAGCCACCGTAGCCACGCCGGGCTCAGCACTCGGCGATGCCCCCACGCTCATCAACCGCCGCCCCAGCTCCGGTTCTGCCCTGAAGCGGGCTCGCGAACGGAGGAAACTGGTAACAAGGACCTGCAACTCGACCGCCCTCGGCCGTCGGCCCAGCACGCGGACGAAGGCCCGCTCGACCCGGCTCTCGATCGACGGCTCGCCGGAGACCCGCACGGCCAATTGCCGGGCCGCCTCGACAAACAGCGTGTCGTTCATCAGCGCCAGGGCCTGCAGCGGCGTGTTGGTCCGTCCCCGCCGCACCGAACAGGCCTCGCGGCTGGGCGCATCAAAGGTCGCCATCATCGGCGGCGGTATCGTCCGACGCCAGAACGTATAAAGACTGCGACGAAACAGGCCCGGGCCACGATCGGGCTGGTAGCCATTGCGGTAGGCCCCCGAGGCCCCCCCGGCAATCTCCTTCCACAAACCCTCCGGCTGGTACGGTTTGACCGATGGGCCACCCAACTGCTCGACCAGCAGGCCCGAGGCGGCAAGAGCCTGGTCCCGGATCGTCTCGGCCGAGAGCCTCAACCGCGAGGCTCGTGCCAACCAGATATTCTCGGGATCCCTCCGCAGGTCTTCACGCCCGAGCCTCGACGACTGGCGGTAGGTGTGGCTGGTCACGATCAGCCTCAGCAGTCGCTTGACGTCCCAGCCTCCGTCGCGGAATTCCGAGGCGAGGAAATCGAGCAGGGCAGGGTGCGACGGCCTCGATCCCTGGACCCCGAAGTCCTCGGGAGTCGCCACCAGTCCGCGACCGAACAGCTGCTGCCAAACTCGGTTGACCGCCACCCGGGCCGTCAACGGATGCTTCGAGTCGACCAGCCAGCGAGCCAGGCCGAGGCGGTTGACCGGCCACTTGGCCGAAACCGGCGGCAGCGACCCGGGAACACCCGCCGTCACCTTCTCACCGTGACGGTCATATTGACCCCGCACCAGGATAAACGTGTCGCGACGCGGTCCTTCCCTGAGCACCATGGTCGTCGGCACCGACTTCAACAACGACTGCCGACGTGCCTCCAGCACCTTCCGCCGCGGATCCCCTTCGGCAAGACCGCCGATCGAAACGCCCAGTTCGGCCAGTTCATCGGCCACCGCCGGAGTCGGGATCTTCAGCAGGGGAGGCGAGTTGCGTCGGTACGTGCCCTTTTCTTCGATGTTATTGAAGTAGGCAAACAGCCGGTAGAAGTCGCGTTGCGAGAGCGGATCGTACTTGTGGTCGTGACACCGTGCACATGCCAGCGTCAGCCCCATCCAGGTGGTCGAGAGCGTATCGAGCCGATCGATGATGTACTCGACCCGAAACTCCTCGGCGATGCTACCGCCCTCGCCGTTGGTCCGGTTGTTGCGGTTGAAGCCGGTCGCCAACACCTGCTCGGGCCGAGCTTCCGGCAGCAGGTCGCCGGCGAGTTGTTCGATCGTGAAGCGGTCAAACGGCATGTTGCGGTTGACCACGTCGATGACCCAATCACGCCACCGCCACATCACTCGAGGCTCGTCGTCCTGGTAGCCGTCGGTGTCGGCGTACCGGGCCAGGTCGAGCCAGTGCCGCGCGTGGTGTTCGCCGAATCGGGGTGAGGCCAGCAGGCGATCGACATGTCGCTCGTACCAATCGGGCCCCCGATCGACGATCAACCTCTCGACTTGCCGGGGTTCCGATGGCAGGCCGGTGAGATCAAGAGTCACCCGCCGGAGCAGCCGGGCGGGATCACTCGGCCCAGAGGCTGCCAGGCCGTGTTCGACCAACCGCGCCTGCACGAAGCGATCGATGGCGTTGTGCGATTCACCTGCCCCTTCGGTCACGGCCTCGGGCACCTTCGGCCTCGCGATCGACCGCAACGACCAGTGACGTGTCCAACCCGCGCCCTGGGCAATCCAGTTCCTGATCCGGGACACCTCGGCCACGCTCAACCGCCGCCCGCTCCCCGGTGGTGGCATCCGCTGATCGGGGTCCGATGAGGAAACCCGCTCCAACAGCGAACTCTCCGCAGGACGCCCCGACCTCACCTGGCCCAGCACGCCCTCGCGACGATCCAATCGCAGCTTCGCCTTGCGGGCCCCCTTGTCGGGACCATGACACCCAAAGCAGGTGTCGGCCAACAGTGGACGAATGTCACGGTCGAAGTCGACGCGATCAGCAGGCTCGGCCGCCACCACGATCCCGCACGCGAACCAGGCCAGAACTGCCACCAGGGATGGGGCAGCCAAGCATCCCCCCAGCGGAAATCCCACCGGGTGCCGCAGATCGCTTGATTCAGTCCCCATCAGCGGCCATCGCCTCCAGGCTCTCGTCGATCGCCAGCACCAACCCGTCGATGTCTGACGGTTCCATCGCCAGCGACACGGCATTCATCCCCAGCGAATGGCTCACGAAGTACCCCCGCTCGATCAACCGCCCGAACAGCCCGGGATTCCATTGCCGTCGACACGCGGCCAGGTCACGGTAGCAGCGTGGTGGGTTGTCGGCAAAATACAGGCTGAACAGCGAGCCTGCCACGACCGAACTCAATTTCAATTCGTGTCGGCCGACCACCTCGGCGAGCCCGTCAGAGAGACGCCGTCCCAGCCCATCGAGCGTCGCATACGCCTCGGGCGTCAGCTGCCTCAGCGTCGCCAGCCCCGCGGCCATGGCCACCGGGTGCGCGCTGAATGTGCCGCTTTGATGGAACCCGGTCGCTTCGCCCCGCATGTCGAGCCGGTCCATCAATTCGGCGCGACCGCCAAAGGCACCGATCGGGAATCCGCCACCGATCAGCTTGCCGTAGGTGGTCAGGTCCGGCGAGATGCCCGTCGTCTGCTGCCAGCCTCCCCGAGCCAATCGAAATGCCACCACCTCGTCGGCGATCAGCAGGATGTCATGCTCCAACGCCAGGGCCGACACCGCCTCGGCCCAACCCTCGACCCCCTCCAGCATTCCCGCCTTGGGATCGAGCAGGATGCAGGCCAGGTCGTCGGCGTGGGCGGTGACCAGCCGCGTCACAGCCTCGATGTCATCATAGGGCAGGACCAACACGTCCCCGGTGGACCCCGGAGCCATACCTCGCACCCCCTCTACCGGCGTCGGAGCCGCCGCATCTCCGGCGGCAGCCACCGGGGGAGCCACGCTGATCTCGACCGCGTCGTGACTGCCGTGGTAGCCGCCTTCGAACTTGGCGATCCGCGAACGGCCCGTGATACCACGCGCCAGGCGGATCGCGTGCAGAGTCGCCTCGGTGCCAGAATTGCAGAACCGCACCCGCTCCAGGCTCTCCACCCGACCGCACAATTCCTCGGCCAACTCGGTCTCGATCCCCGTCGGACCACCCAGCACGATGCCCCGCGACACCTGCTCGTTGACCGCATCGATCACCGCCGGGTGACCGTGTCCGAGAATCTGAGCGGTGTGGTGATTGGCAAAATCGACCAGGACGCGGCCATCGACGTCGGTCACGCGAGCACCCTCAGCCCGCTCGAAAAACAGCGGGTAGGGCGGGTAGTAGTAGGCTCCCTTGGCTCCGCCTGGCATCACCTGCGTGGCACGCAAGAAGGCAGCCCGTGAACCCGCCGATGCCGACTCGTAGGCGGCCACAATGCTCTCGCCCGTCCCGCTCGTCGCCATCGCTGGATCCTCTCGGTTCGCACTCACTCTAGCAACCGCACCGCCAGGCTGCGATGTGGCACTTCACTCTCGAACTGCCAAGGTGACCCCCAACGGGGAATGGCTCGAGTCCAGCACGGTGCGGGCCCGGGGCTGGCTGGGAATTGATGCAATGGTGCCGTATTCTGAGCTCGGCCGAGGAATCGACGAGCAGACACCAGGCCACCTGCACAAGCCCGGGGAGCAACTAAGAATGTCGGCTATGGAGCGTCCGCTGCTGGTGATCCCCGGTGACGACCCGGTCCAGATTGCCGGGTCGCCGCGTCTGGAGACGCTCGGCGAGCACTACGAGGTGAGGCTGTTTGACAACCGGCCTGCCAACGACGACGAGAAGCTTGAGCGGGCCGCCGGTGCCACCGCGATGATCAACTCGCGGGGAGCGGTCACCTGGCCCGGCGAGGTGCTGAAGCAGCTACCGGAGTTGAAGTTCATCAGCACCTGCGGCATCGGCACCGATTCGATCGACCTGGTCGCGTGCGAGGAACTGGGAATCACCGTCTCGAACATCCCCGGCCGAACCGCGCCGGTGGTGGCCGAGCACGCGTTTGCACTGATGATGGCCATCTCGCGCAAGACCTCCTACTTCACCGAGGCGATGAAGCGCAACGACTGGCACCAGGTCCTCTCCACCTCGCTCTCAGGTAAAACACTCGGAGTCATCGGCACCGGCAACATCGGCACCGAGATGATCCGACTCTCGCGTGCCTTCGGAATGGAGGTGATTGCCTGGACGTTTCACCCCGACCCCGAGAAGGCCGCCCGGCTGGGGTTTCGGTATGTCGAGCGGGACGAGCTGTTTGCCGGCTCGGACGTGGTCAGCCTGCACGTGAAGCTGACCGACGATAGCCGGCACCTGGTTGCATCGCGAGAATTGTCGCTGATGCCCCGGGGCAGCCTGCTGGTCAACACCGCCCGCGGTGCGGTGCTTGATACAGCCGCCCTGGTCGAAGCCCTCGACTCGGGCCACCTCGGCGGGGCCGCGCTGGACGTCTACGAGACCGAACCGCTGGAAGCCGACCACCCGCTGACCCGTTGTCCTCACGTGGTACTGACCCCTCACTGTGCCGACCAGACACCCGAGGGCAACGACCTGCTCAACCTCGGCGCGACCGAGAACGCCATCGCGTTCCTGGCTGGTCAGCCGCAGAACATCGTCAGCTGACCCGGCCACCTCGGGAGACCACTTGATGACCAGGCCGCTGCGAGTCGGAGTGATCGGAGCTACCGGGCAGGGCGGTTACGGACATGGTCTCGACCGCGCGTTCGCCGAGGTCCCCGGCACCGGTATCGTCGCCGTCGCCGATCACGACAAGGCTGCCGGCAAGAAGAAGGCCGCCCAACTGGGAATCGACTCCGCCTATACCGACTACCGCAAGATGCTCGCCGATGAAAAACTCGATATCGTCTGCATCGGGCCCCGCTGGTTGACTCGACGGGTCGAAATGGTCGAAGCGGTGGCGACGGCCGGATGCCACATCTACTGCGAGAAGCCCTTTGCACCCGATTTGGTCTCGGCAGATCGCATGCGGCAGGCCTGCAAGCAGGCAAACGTCAAGCTGGCCATGGCGCACCAGTGGAGGGCGATGCCGCCGATCCGACAGGCGATTTCGGAACTGAAATCCGGACGATACGGACGACTGCTGCGGGCGTCGACCCGGCCCAAGGACGACCACCGGGGCGGAGGTGAAGAGCTGCTGGTGCACGGGACGCACTGGTTCGACCTGCTGATCACGATGGCCGGCCAGCCTCGCTGGAGCAGCGGCCACATCCAGGTCGGTCGCCGTGACGCCACCCTCAAGGACCGTACCGACGCCACCGAACCGATCGGCCCCATCACCGGCGACTCGATCTCGGCTCTCTGGGGCTTTGACCACGGAGTGCGAGGCTACTTCGAGTCGACCGCCCACCTGGCAATCCGCGGCAAGTCGAACTTCGACAACCTCTATGGCGTCTTCCTGGAATGTGAACGTGCGGCAATCCACTTTCGGCAACCCGGCGACGCCTGGGTCTACCCGGCTCCCAAGGTGCTGCCCGACCACAAGCAACTGGCCTGGCAGAGAATCACGGTGCCCGGCTGGCACACCGATGCAGACGGGAAGCCGCGGGATGTCCGCCGCACCTGGATCGGATACGGCAACTCGGTCTTGGCCGCTGACCTGGTGCAGGCCATCCGCCACGACCGCGAACCACTCTCGGGACTCGACCACGCGATGGCGATCACCGAGATGGTCCAGGGCGTCTACGCCTCGCACTTCTCCGATGGTCGACGAATCAAGATCCCGCTGGAGCAACGGCAGCACCCGCTGGAAGCCTGAGTGCGAACACGGGCGGTGCCCAGCCGACTGCTCGCATTCCGAAAGGCCGCCGGCAACGCAATTCGACGCCGAATGACCCGGGATTGACCGTTTTTTGGAGAGGCCATAAACTGAGCGCTCGGGGGGACGATCTAGACCCCGATCCGACAACTTTGAGACTTCGTCGGCTGCATCCTGGTCGGCATCGGAAGGTGCAATGGAATTCCTCGAAACCCTCGGCGACCTCTTCAGCAATGTCGTCGCATGGTTCGAGCGGATCCTGCGACGGTTGTTTGGATCGGCCAACGACCGTCGGATCGCTCGCATGGGCTTCGTGCGTCACGCCGACGAGCGGGTCGAGGTCATTCGCGGATCGTTGCTCGACCAAGTCAACTCGCTCGAGCCCGAATTCCAGGCCCGCTCCGACAGCCAGCTCAAGGAAATCGCCCCGCAGATGCGCGAGCGGTACACTGCGGGTGAGACGCTGGAGGACCTGATGCCGGAGGTCTTTGCGGCGGTCCGCGAGTTGGGTTTGCGGCACCTGGAGATGCGGCACTACGACGTACAGATCGTCGGCGGACAGATTCTGCACGAGGGGATGATTGCCGAGATGGTGACCGGCGAGGGCAAGACGCTGGTCGCCACCCTGGCGGCGGCTCTCAACGCGGTCGCCGGCAAGGTGCACGTGATCACCGTCAACGACTACCTCGCCCGCCGTGACATGGAATGGATGGCTCCGATCTACCTGGGCCTGGGACTCACCGTAGGAGCCATCCAGTCGACGATGAGCCCCGGCGAACGTCAACCAGCCTACTCCTGCGACATCACCTACGGCACCAACAACGAGTTCGGCTTCGATTACCTCCGCGACAACATGAAGCCGACACGCGACCTGCAGGTGCAGGGGCCGCTGGAGTTCGCGATCGTCGACGAGATCGACAACATCCTGATCGACGAAGCCCGCACGCCACTGATCATCTCTGGACCCGCACAGGACGATGTTTCGAAATATGCCCATGCCGACCGCATCGCTCGACAGTTGAAACGCGACGAACACTTCGAGGTCAAGGAAAAGGAACACAGCTGCCACACGACCGAGGAGGGGATCCGGGCGGCGGAGAAACTGGTGGGGGTTGAGAGTTTCTATACGACCGGCAACACCGAGTGGCCCCACCTGCTGGACAACTCGCTCAAAGCACACCACCTCTACAAACGCAACGTCAACTACGTGATCGAAGGCGGCGATATTGTGATCGTCGACGAGTTCACCGGCCGCAAAATGCCCGGACGCCAATGGAGCGACGGACTGCACCAGGCGGTCGAGGCCAAGGAGGGGGTGACGATCAAGGAGGAGAGCCAGACGCTGGCGACCATCACCCTGCAGAACTACTTCAAGCTCTACCAGAAGCTCGCCGGCATGACCGGTACCGCCATGACCGAGGCCGGCGAGTTCCTCAAGATCTACCACCTCGACGTGGTCGCCGTACCCACCAACGTGGCGCTGAACCGGGTCAATCACCCGGACGTGATTTACAGGTCCGAGGTCGAGAAGTGGGACGCGGTGGTCGAGGAGGTGCGGAAGGTGCAGTCCGAGTCGAAGCGACCGCTTCTGATCGGTACAGCGTCGATCGAGAAGTCCGAGGTGATCAGCAAGAAGCTGGAACGCTACGGAATCGACCACAACGTGCTCAACGCCAAAAACCATGAGCGCGAGGCGGAGATCGTGGCCCAGGCCGGCCGCAAGGGGGCCGTGACGATCTCGACCAACATGGCCGGCCGCGGCACCGACATCATTCTCGGGGGCAACCCCGAACACCAGGCCTGGCAGCAACTCTCGGAAACCTACGAAACCCGGCTCGATGTGCCCAAGGTCGAGTGGGACCGGATAACCGCAGCGATCTCGGACCAGGGAGGCATGGCCGCGGAAGGACGCGAAGTCGCCCAGAACGGCGGACTCTACGTCATCGGCACCGAACGACACGACTCGCGACGCATCGACCTGCAGCTGAGGGGCCGAGCCGGACGGCAGGGAGACCCCGGCTCGAGCCGCTTCTTCCTCTCGATGGAAGACGACCTGATGCGGCTGTTCATCCCCGAACTGGCCATGAGAATGATCGACCGCACGATGCAGGACGGTGAGGCGATCGAGAGCCGGATGGTGACCAAGCGGATCGAAGGGGCGCAGAAGAAGGTCGAGGAACGACACTTCGAGAGCCGCAAACACCTGCTCGAATACGACGAGGTGATGGACGAACAGCGGAAACGGGTCTACGCCTACCGACAGCAGATCCTCGATGGGATCAACTGCCGCGAGTTGATCATGGAGATGATCGCCGAACAGGCCGGACGCCGCGTCGTCGAGTTTCTCGACAGTGACTACCGGTGGGAAGTGATCTCACAGTGGGCCGCGGCCGACTTCGGCATCCGTGTCGACGTCTCCGAAATCCGCAACGCCTCATCCGAAGAAATGACGTTCGTCCTGCGTGACCGCGCCGCTCATCAGGCCCGTGAAGACGTCAACGACCAGATCGAAGAGTGCCTGCCGCAGGATATCGACGAGAGCGAGTGGAGCTGGCAGGCACTGGCCCAGTGGGCCAACAACCGCTACAGCCTCGGGATCAACGACAAGCACCTCCGGGTCGAATCCCGGGAGGACATCTACGACCTGCTGATCAATCGGATCGACCCGGTCATCGAACGCTACGAGTTCAAGGCAGCCGAGTTCTTTCTCGCGGAGCTCTTCCCACTGCAGTCGCTGTGCGAGTGGTTGCGGCAACAGTTCACGCTCGACGCAGCGCCGGAACAGTTCGCGAACAAGACCGACGAGGAGGTGATCGGGCGGACTCGCATACTGCTCGATGAGCTCTATCGGAATAAGGAAGTCGAGTTCCCCGTCACCGTCGGCATCAACAACTTCCTGGTCGCCCGGCAGGTCGGTGGCGAACGATCCGATCGCGAGGGCCTGGTGCAGTGGGCCAGCGACCGCTTCGATCAGCCGATCACGCTCAATGACATCGCCAACCGTCAACGCGACCAGATTCGCGCCGCACTGCTGGGCTTCAGCGAACGGGCCTTCGAGGCCGGCGAAAAACTCAGGGCAGAAATCGACGATTTGTGCAGCAACGGCCACGCGCCCGCCAACGGCGCTTCGCCGGATGACACCCCGGTGATCGACATCGCGAGAATCGCCGACTGGGCCGAGTCCACATTTGGCATCACCGTCGATCCCGACGACTGGAGTGAACTCGACGTCGAGGACACCAGGCGAAAGCTGCTGTCGCTGTACGACACGCGGTTCCGCCCCGAACTCGGACAGGCCGAACGCTCGCTGATCCTCGAATTGCTCGACACCGCCTGGAAAGATCACCTCTACCACATGGACCACCTCCGGTCAGGTATCGGACTGGTCGGGTACGCTCAGAAGGACCCCAAGACCGAGTACAAGAAGGAGGGGATGCGGGCCTTCGACCTGATGTGGGAGCGGGTTGGCGAACAGGTCACCTCGTCGATCTTTCGGATCGAAGTGCAAAGCCCTGAATTCGTCGGATCACTCTGGGATATCTCGGCCACCTCGCACGCCGACGCGGGCTCAGTTTACGACGAGGTGGAGTCCGAGCAGTTCGAGGGCGGAGGGCCACAGCCGGGAGCCGATGTCGAGGTGATCCAGCCGATTCGCAACACGGCACCCCGGATCGGCCGCAATGACCCCTGTCCCTGTGGCAGCGGCAAGAAGTACAAGAAGTGCTGTGGATCTCCACGCTAATTGATCGACGACGAAATCGAGACCGCGGCCACCGCAGGCCGTGACCTCGGGGGAGAGGGGGTAAGGATGCCCTGGCTGCTCAATCTGGTCTACCTGGTCGTTCTCGCCGCCGTCGCGCCGGTGCTGCTCTGGCAAAGACTGGTTCGCGGCAAGCGGCGGCCGGGGATCTGGACCAAGCTCAGCGGTCGACTCGCTCGTCGCCACGGCGACAGCCCCCTGGCCTGGTTCCACGCCGTCAGCGTGGGTGAGGTGCTGCAGTTGGAACCGATGATCTCGGAGTGTCGAAGCCGATGGCCATCGCTGGAGATCCTTGTGACGACGACCACCGCCACGGGATACCGCCTGGCCTGCCAGCGGTTCTCCGAACACCGGGTCGATTGGTTTCCTCTCGATTTCAGCTGGTCGGTGCGCCAGGCACTCAACAGGGTTCGGCCCGACCTCGTCGTGCTGGTCGAACTGGAACTCTGGCCCAACTTCATCCTGGCCACCCACCGTGCGGGCATCCCGCTGGCACTGGTCAACGGTCGGATCAGCGAGTCGAGTTTCCGAGGCTACCAGCGGTTGAAGTGGCTGTTCGGACGCTTGCTGCCTCGTTTCGATCGCCTGATCGCCCAGAACGAAACCTACGCCGCGAGGCTCGCAGAACTCGGCGGCCCGACGGAGAAAATCCACGTCTCGGGGTCGATCAAGTACGACCGAATCGAGACGCGACGCGACAATCCGGCCACCCGGGAATTGGCCGCTGAGTTAGGAATCCATCACTCCGAAGCCGTCTTCGTCGCCGGCAGTACCCAGGAACCCGAAGAACGGCTGGCGGTCGAGGCGTGGCAGCAGGCTCGCCAGACGCATCCGGACCTACGACTGGTGCTGGTGCCGCGGCACCCGGAACGCTTCGACCAGGTGGCCGAGTTGGTCGTGTCGATGGGACATCCGCTACTGCGTCGTAGCCAGCCCGACGGCAAGGTTCCCCAGGCAGGCGAGCGACCGGTGGTGCTGCTGGATACGATCGGCGAATTGGCCGCCTGCTGGGGACTGGCCGACGTGGCGTTTGTCGGAGGCAGCCTGAGCGACCGGGGCGGACAGAACATGATCGAGCCGGCCGCCTATGGAGCCGCGGTCCTGTTCGGCCCGAACACGCAGAACTTCCAGGACGTCGTCGACGAACTGCTCGAACGAGGCGGTGCCCGAGTGGTCGGAGACGGAGCGGCCCTGGCCCAACGGCTCCAGGAACTGCTCGATGACACCACCACCGCCACAGCGCTGGGCGAAGCCGCCCGCGGATTGGTGCTGGCCCGGCAGGGCGCCACCGAGTTCACCCTGGCCATCCTCGGGGAACTCCTGCCCGCAGAGACACTCGACTCGACCACCCACCGCGGTGATCCTGCGGCCGCCGACGCGGCCTGAAGCACGACGGACGGCGGTCCGAGGCTGAGTTGTGAGGACCGGAGCCCCGCGCTACAATCCACCCGGTCTGCAATCTGGCTTGAACCTCTGACCCGATCTGACTGACCGGAGCCTGCTGCCATGTCGGAATTCCTGTTTACCAGCGAATCGGTCAGCATGGGACACCCCGACAAGGTCTCCGACCAGATCTCCGACGGGATCCTCGACGCGCTGATCGCCGTCGATCCCACCTCGCGGGTCGCCTGCGAGACCCTCTGCACCACCGACTACGTGCAACTCTCCGGTGAAATCACGTCCGCGGGAGCGTGCGATGACGAGGGCTACCGCGACATCGTTCGCAACGTACTCCGCGATATCGGTTACACGATCGATGGCATCGACTTTCACGCCGACACCTGTGAGATCGACGTGAAGCTGCACAGCCAGAGTGCCGACATCGCGTTGGGTGTCGACACCGGCGGTGCCGGCGACCAGGGCCTGATGTTTGGCTATGCGTCGAACCAGACCGAGGAACTGATGCCGATGCCGATCGCATTGGCCCACCGGATCATCGGCAAGCTGACCGACGCCCGCCAGCAGGGTCTCGTCGACTGGCTGCGTCCGGACAGCAAGAGCCAGGTCACGGTCGAATACGCCGACGGGGCTCCGCGACGAGTGACCACCGTGGTCGTTTCGACCCAGCACGCCGTTTCGGTCACCCAGGACGAGATCGCCGAGTTCATCCGCCGCGAGGTCGTGGACCCGGTCGTGCCCGGAGAATTCCTCGATGACGAGACCGTCTACCACGTCAACCCGACCGGCAGCTTCGTCGTCGGTGGGCCTCACGGAGACACCGGGCTGACTGGCCGCAAGATCATCGTCGACACTTACGGGGGCTGGGGTCGCCACGGCGGAGGTGCCTTCAGCGGCAAGGACCCCACCAAGGTCGATCGCTCGGCTGCCTACATCGCCCGCTACATCGCGAAGAACGTCGTCGCCGCCGGGCTGGCCGCCGAGTGCGAAATCCAGCTGGCCTATGCGATCGGAGTCGCCGAACCGGTCAGCGTGACGATCGACTGCCACGGCACCGCGGCGGTCTCAGAAGCCGAAATCGAGGACCGGATCCGGTCGGCATTTCCCGCTCACGAGCTGACCCCGGCAGGAATCATCACAACCCTCGACCTCAAACGGCCGATCTATAGAAAGACCGCTGCCGGAGGACACTTCGGCCGCAATGACCCCGACTTCACCTGGGAACGCACCGACCGCGTCGAGGCCCTCGGCCAGATTGCCCGCGGTTGAAGCACCCAGCCTGAACCCTCGGGGGACTCAAGGGACTGAGTCCAATGCCCGCCAATTACTCGATCACCCGTCGCCGCTTGAGCCGGCAACTGGCGGTGACGCTCTGGATCGGCCTGTTGGCCGGCGGATGGCTGCTAGCAGCCCGAGCGGCTTCGGGGGAACTGGCACGACCGCTGCAGCCGGGTCCCGCCTGGATCGCGACCGTCTCGGCCGCCGCACTCGGGCTGCTGGCCGCACTCCTGTTCCGGCACTCAAGAACAGACTCCCGGCCAACCACCTCGCCACTGGCCGCGACGCTCACGCTGGCTCCGACCCTGGTCAGCGGCTTCACCCTGCTCGACCTCTCGAACAACGCTTCCTGGTTCGGGCTGACCGCACTCGCCCTGGCCGTCACGTTCACGCTCTACGCAGGTTGCCTCGTTCCGAACCGCCGCCGGATCCAGCAACCCGGACCACTCGCAAGCTCAGACACTCAAACCCCGCTACCCGCTCGATTGCGACAGCCGACCAACCTGTCCCAGAACCTGCGACGGCATCGCGACCAGACAGGAGACCGACTCGAAGGGGACCTCACCATGCACTGGGAGGCCGGGCAACGACAACAACCGGTGCACATCCCGTTCGTGCCCGCGTTCGAAGACATGCCCGAGGTGTCGTGCCGGTGCGAAGATGATGAGGCGGGAGACAGCGTGCGGACTCGAGTTGCCGAGGTGCAACGCTTCGGCACACGGATCGAGCTTAGACGTTCCGGCAACGTCGACGCACGCCAGGTCACCCGCCTGGAACTCTCGGTCACACTCGATGACTCCGCACGCCGTGCCGCCTGAATCCTCTCAGCCGCTGATGCACTCCAACCAGACCGGACCCGCCAATCCACCCGCATCGACGCCCAGCCACTGGATCGAGAGCCAATTGTCAAAAACCAGCCGATCGGTGATGTCCGCGGCCAACCCTTCGGGTCGAGCCTCAGGCTCGAGAGGAGACTGGTTGAGCGTGATCTGGGCCGGTCCCGTGAGGCCCGCGATCACCAGCCAGACCCGTTCGCCGGAATCGAGCCGTCCGGGTCGTCCGAACCGTCGCACCAGCCGCAGTTCCTCTCCCGGTAACCCCTCGACTGGCAGACGCACGCGGTGCTCGCTGTCGGACTCGCCCAGCCTCTGCCAGGGTCCGGCCAGCCGGATGGTGTGCTTGGTCATGCCAATCGCGTCCTTTCACTCGCCGGAACCGTCGCCGGCCAGTCGCCTCCAGTCTAGCGGTTCCGAGAATTCCGAGCGGACCCCTGGCCCGAGTCGAAGCAATCATGCAGAAATCCGCTGGTTTCACTCTCGCAAAGCGGTTATACTCCCGCAAAAGTCATTTGCATCAAGATGGCAAGGGATTGTTCACTGATGCAGCGCCCCAGCCCCCATTTTCCTGTCGAGTCAAACACCTCTCAGGGGCATTCGCCCTCTGACTCGTCACAGGTCCGGGTGGTCACAAAGACCTCCACCGATTCACTTCCCAACGACCGGAAGACTGCGCGCAAGGTGTTCAGCCAGCGTACCAATTCTCTGCTCGGCATCCAGATCGTCGCCAGCGGCTCCTACGTTCCTGATCAGGTGATCACCAACGAGGACCTGCAGGCCGAGCGTGGGTTCGATCCGGATTGGATCCGTCAGCGGACGGGGATTCTCGAACGACGACACGCTCCGCCGGACCAGGCCACCAGCGATCTGTGTGTCGAGGCAGCTCGACGCGCCATCCGCGCCGCACGGGTCGATCCTTCGGAGATCGACCTGGTGCTGGTCGGCACATTCACTCCAGACTTCAACTGCCCCTCGACCGCCTGCCTGGTGCAGGACAAGCTCGGCTTGGACGCACCGGCCGTCGACCTGCAGGCCGCCTGCTCGGGATTCATCTACGCCCTGGTCACCGGTGCCCAGTACGTGGCGACCGGCAACAGCAAGATGGCGTTGATCATTGGTGGAGATTGTAATTCGCGGATCGTCGACCCGCAGGATCGACTCATCGCACCCCTGTTCGGCGATGGGGCCGGTGCTGTGCTGCTGGCCCAGGGCGAACCGCACCAGGGGCTGATCTGTTACCAGATGGGATCCGACGGCAGCGGTGGGTCACTGCTGCAATGTGCCGCCGGCGGCACTCGACAGCCGGCGACCGTCGACGATATCGAGGCCGGACGACACTTCCTCTCGATGGACGGCCGAACCGTCTTCAAGTGGGCCGTCCGCGTCCTGACCGACACGATCGAACTGGTGCTCTCGAAGTCGGGAATGAGCATCCACGATGTCTCGCTGTTCCTGATGCACCAGGCCAACCAGCGGATCATCGACGCCGCCGTTTCGCAACTGGGGATCGACCCCGACCGGGTCTTCAACAACCTGCAGCATTACGGCAACACCTCGGGTGGCTCGATCCCGCTGGCACTCGATGAAGCCTTCCAGGCCGGTCGCATCAACCGAGGCGACACGATCCTGATGTGCGGCTTCGGGGCCGGGCTGACCTGGGGCACGTCGCTGTTCCGCTGGTAATCGCCCGCGGACGCCTGCTCGACTGACTGCGACGCTACAATCGAGGGGACAATCCGCTCCGCTGAGACCAGCGGTGGCCCCCGGAGACCCCGCTCATGAAACCCGACGCGACATCCCATCTCAAACTCGGCATGGTCACCTATCTCTGGGGAGCCAAGTGGGACCTGGGGACCCTGATCGGTAATTGTGAGAAGACCGGTTTTGACGGAGTCGAACTGCGGAGCACTCACAAGCACGGCGTCGAGGTGACGCTGACAAAGGCTCAGCGAGCCGCAGTCAAGTCGCGGTTTGCCGACTCGCCGGTGACCCTGGTCGGGCTGGGCTCGGCCTGTGAATACCACAGTGCCGACCATGGACTGGTCAAGCAGAACATCGATCTGACTCGCCGCTTCCTGGAACTCTCACGCGACGTCGGCGGCAGCGGCGTCAAGGTGCGACCCAACGGGTTCGTCAAGGGCGAGGATCGGAGGCGGACGATCGAGAGGATCGGGAAGGCGCTGCGGACCTGCGGCCAGGCGGCCGAAGAATTCGAACAGCAGATCCGACTCGAAGTCCACGGCCGAGGCACCAAGGACCCCGCGGTCATCCGACAGATTGTCGACATCGCCGACCACCCCCGTGTCACCGTCTGCTGGAACTGCAACCCCGGGGAAACCATCGATGGATCGGTGGAGGCCAACTTCAAACGACTGGCCGATCGACTCGGAGACGTGATCCACATCCACGACCTCTTCGACACGCGGTACCCCTACGGTGAACTGTTCGGGTTGCTGGCCGCGCGAGGCTACCGCGGCTGGTGCCTCTCGGAAAGCCCCGCCACCAGCGACCCGCTAAGGGTGATGCGGTACTACCGGGCCCTGTTCGAGCAGTTGACCGCCTGAAGCAGTTCGATCGGATCAGGTCGACTCTTCGGACTCCCCATCCTCAGACGTGCCCTCCGGCCCTGGCTCGATGTCGTCGGCGCCGATCCACATCTGCGTGATCGGAATCCCGTCGGCGCTCTCACGGACCACCAGGTACACCCCGGTTACAATGGCCCAGAACACGCTCGCCGTGTATCCCACGAACAGCACGCTGGCCACGCGGACCCAGAAGACGAGAAACGTCGAAGAAAACAGGACGCTGCTCCTCTCGCCGATTGGTCCTGCCTCAGAAACCACTAACCCCGAAGGCACCTCGCGGCCACCCACCAGGCTCGTACTCTCGCCACCGGACACCGAGTGCAGGCCACCTTCGCCGCCGGTGAACGCGTCCAGGCCGCTCGAAACCGACGAAGCGGCCAGCCACAGCGTCAGCGACAGCACCGACCACGCCAGGCAGGTGGCGATCGAACCCAAGATCGTGCCCAGCACGGCGTGTCCGGCCAGCAGGGTGGGGCGGTCGGTCAGGAACCCGTGAACGTGGCTGAATCCGTCGAACCCGTCGCTGTCCTCGATTCCGATCGTGGCCACCATCAGCGGCCAGCCGACAACGAATCCCACCGCCACAAACGCCATCAGCAGTCCCAGCAGCAACGGAATGAACCACAGCAACGAAACGACCAGGGGTCCCACCGAAGGGATCTTTGCAAACAGGCCGCCGAGTGCGGCCAGCCCCCACAGGGCACCGAAGCACGAAAGGCTGATCAGGACCGCCGAGAGCAACGATGCGGAGTGCCTGAGGCCGAAGCCGCTGACCTCGACCAACGTCAACGACTCGCCACGCACCACGTCAGCAGCCGTCATTCGAACCAACATCACGCCGGCCAGCGACCAGGCCACCACCGACACCAGGAACCGCGACCAGGCGACCGCCGTCTCGGACCACGACTCCCGACTGCCGACCACCTGGACCGCCGGTGTCATGACATCTCGCAGCGGACGACCCACCAGTCGAGGATTCCACACCATGCGGAACGTGGTGGACAGAGGATGTTCGGCGGTGGCTCTCGGCAGCAACTGGGCCCGACGGTCTCCGTCCAGGGCACCCAGTTCGATCTGCCAGGGCCACTCGGCCTGTGGTTCGGAATCCGAAAAGTTGTCCAGCAGTCCGCCGCCGGCGGCCACCACCACCGCGGCCAGGCCACCGATCAGCCAACGCCGAGGGTCCAGCGAACTGCGGACCACCGCCAGCATCAAGGTCCACCTCTCCCGTGCCGACGCCGACCCGCTTTGCCTTTGCCCCGGTTCATCACTCGACATAACCGCGCCCTTTCTGCCAGCACTCGCCACCACCGCGCATCCTCGCGGAGCAACCCGTGCGGATTATAGCGACTCGGACGCGTCGGCGATGCGGACAGCCGCGGCCCGGCGACCGGGCCGCATCAGGTGGCAGACAATCGGGATGGCCAGCAGGGTGATCAACGACCCCGACAGCAGGCCTCCGATCACCACGCGGGCCATCGGAGCCTGTAACTCGCCCCCTTCACCCCAGCCGGCGGCGATCGGCAGCATCGCGAGCACCGTGGTCAGGGTCGTCATCAGGATCGGCCGAAATCGCCGTACACTCGCACCAACGATCACTTCGGTGTAATCCCCCGACCAGTCACTCTCCATTGCAATCAGCCTCTGCTTGATGCAGTCGACCAGCACGATGGCGTTGTTGACCACGATGCCGGCCAGCATCACCGCTCCAATGAAGGACTGGGCATTCAGCGTGGTTTCAGTCAGAAACAGGGCCAGGATGACCCCTATCGCTCCCAGAGGAATCGTCACCAGGATCACCAGCGGATCGCGAAATGACTCGAACTGAGAGGCCATCACCATGTACATCAGCACCACCGCCAACACCAGGCCCTTGGTCAGTGCCTCGAAACTCCGCTGCTGCTCCTCGTAATCACCCACGATGCGGTAGCTGAACCCCGGCGGCCACTCCTGCTGGTTAAGCCGTCCAGTCAGGTCGCTGACCACGCTGCCGAGATCACGGTCGGCCACGTCGGCCGAGACCTGCACCACCCGTTGGCGTGCGGTCCGGGTGATTCGCAGGGGCGCGTTGCCCGAATCGAACCGAACCAGGTCCCGCAGTGCCACCACCTTTCCCGAAGCGGTCAAAACACCCAGCCGCTCGATGTCGAGCAACCGGTCGCGGTCTGAGTCTTGCAGCCGGACCAGCACGTTGAACTCATCTCCCGACTCGCGGAACATTGTCGCCTGGGTGCCACGGATCGTCGTGTCGAGCGTCTCAGCGATGTCGCGGACGCTAACCCCCATCAGGCTGGCCTTGACTCGATCGACGTGCACCGCCAACTCGGGCCTGCGGTCGGGTCGCTCGATGTTGATATTGATCAGGCCCGGCACCTCTTTCATCAGGTCCGCGACCTGGTCGGCACGACGATCGGCCTCGTCGAGGTCATGCCCGCGAACCTCCACCTCGATGTCACCACCCCCGAATCTCAACATCCTCGCCAACATCATCTCGGTCTGGGCCTCGACCCGAATCCTCATGCCCGGGACCGCCCCGATCGCCGTGGCCAGCGATTCGCGGATCTCGTCGACGGTCTGATCACGCTGGCTGCGAGGCACCAGCTTGATCCGCATCCAGCACTCGTTCCAATCCTCCGAATCGTCGCGGTCCCCTCCGATGAAGGCCGCAACCGTGTCCCGCTGCTCGGCCGGCACCGATTCGAGAATACTCTGCTCGATCCGACGGGCCTGGCGATGCAGATGCCGGAACTGGATGCCCGGTGCCATGTGGGCCCGGACCCGCAGGTCGCCCTCGTCGGCCTTGGGCATGTACTCGGTCCCGATCCGCGGCGCCAGGCCGACGACAACCGAAAACAGCAGCAGCAACAGCGACAGCACCACCCACCGACGACGCAGGGCCAGCCGCAACACGGCCGCGTAGAATGTTTCGAGCTTCGAGAAGGCAGCGTGAGCGATCGCGGCAAAGCCGCGAGGCGAGGACGCCTCGTCAGCGGAACCCTCGCCCGACTTTCGCCGACCGCCCCAGTGAGCCGCCAGCATCGGGGTCAGGGTCAGGCTGGCCAGCAGAGAACAGGTCAAGGCAAAACAGACCACCCAGGACAACTGGTGCAGCAACACGCCGGTCATGCCCTCGACGAAAGCCAGGGGCACAAACACGATCAACGTGGTCATCGTGCTGGCCACGATCGCCGAACCCACCTCGGTCGTCCCATCGATTGCCGCCTGCTTGATCGGCTGACCCTCGTCCCGACGCCGGTAGATCGACTCGAGTACGACGATCGAGTTGTCGACCAGCAGGCCCAGGCCCAGCGCAAGTCCGCCGAAGGAGACGAGGTTCAGCGAGAAGTCGTGGGCGTAGATCAGCACGAAGGTGGCCATCACCGAGAAGGGCATCGAGATGCCGATCACGATCGTGCTGCGGATGCTCCGCAGGAAAATCACCAGCACCACCGCCGCCAGGCCCATCCCGTAGACAGCCGCCCGCTCGATGTTCTCGATCGACTGCACCACGAACTCGGACTTGTCGATCCGGATCGTGAGCACCAGGTCGCTCAACCGCCGGTTGAGCCGCACGATCGCTGCGCGGACCCGGCGGCTGACGGCCACCGTGTTGGCGTCGGACTGCTTATGGATGTAGATCAGCAGGCCTTCCTTGCCGTTGACCCGGCTGACGTCGGTCCGCTCCTCGACCCCATCCTTCACCTGGCCAATGTCGGCAACCCGCACGACCGCCCCGCCCGCCTGGCGGACAACAGTCCGCCGGAGCTCGTCGAGATTCTGAAACTGGCCATGGCTGCGGACCAGCCGCTGCACGTTGCCCTCGTCAAAGTTGCCGGCCGGCTGGTTGACGTTCTGACGCCTCAGCGCTGCCACCACCTCGTTGACACCCAGGTTGAGTGATTCGAGTTTCTGGCGGTCGAGGTCGACGTGGATCTCGCGGCGAACCGCTCCACGCAGCCGCACGTGACCCACGCCCTCCAACTTCTCCAACTCCGGCACGACCTCGGTCTCGGCACGCCTGGTCGTCTCGACCGACAGCCGCTCGCTCTCCGCACCTGACTGCTTCCGCTCCAGAGCCAGGTAAATGATCGGCGAGTCACTCTCGTTGTAACGCCGGAAGTACGGTCCCTCGACCTCGTCGGGCAGCTGCCGCCGGACCCTCTGCACCGCCTGCCGCATGTCGTTGAGGGCGACATCGAGGTCTGCGCCCCAGGTCATGCGGACATGGATCGTGCTGGCGCCCTCGGCACTGACACTCGAAATCTCCTCGGAACCCTTGACCGAACTGAGTGCCTGTTCCAGCGGCCGGGTCAACAGCGTCTCGACCTCCTCGGGAGCCGCACCCCGATACAGCGTCTCGACCCGTACGGTCGGGTAGTCGATCTTGGGAAGCA
>Ga0310123_10000843_pt1 | contig 26919 bp, 25 predicted proteins | sample CB6_AW_1057_MG_FD_203505 | JGI IMG/M metagenome (GOLD analysis project Ga0310123, IMG submission 203505) | Marine microbial communities from Western Arctic Ocean, Canada - CB6_AW_1057 | ecosystem: Environmental > Aquatic > Marine > Oceanic | place: Canada: Western Arctic Ocean | collected... | reverse complement strand
CACCCACCAATCGATGTTCAAGAATGGCACCAACGCTTTTTACGATAAGAAGGCGGAGCGTAACTTGAGTAAGACGTGTCTGTATTACATTGGGGGCCTTCTGAGACATGCCAAAGGGTTTTGTGCGATTACGAATCCGCTCGTCAATTCCTACAAGCGGATGGTGCCAGGCTACGAAGCGCCGACGAACCTCGCGTGGTCAGAGAAGAATCGAAGCCCGCTTATCCGCGTACCGGCCTCGCGTGGTAATGGAACCCGCGTTGAACTCCGTATGCCGGATCCGGCGTGCAATCCGTACCTCGCCCTAGCAGTGATGTTACGCGCGGGACTTGACGGCATCGAAAATAAGATTAATCCACCTGCGCCCGTTGACAAGAACATCTACGAGATGAGCCACCGCGAACGCCGAAAAGCGAAGATCGACGAGCTGCCAGGTGATCTGAGCCGTGCTCTGGATGCACTGGAAAAGGACTCGTTGATGCAGGATACGCTCGGCGACCACATTTTTACGAAGTTTGTCGAAGCCAAGCGAGCAGAATGGCACGACTACGTTACACAGGTCACACCCTGGGAAACGCAGCGATATTTGACTTCATACTGAGCGACCGGTCGTCGGTTTCGAGTGTTTAACCGGGAATCCAAGATATCAAGGGTTTTCGCTACTGGCCAGCGTGGGCCATTCGCCAGAAAGAGGTCACGGTAATGTCGCTCGGGCGTGACTGGTCAATTCGGCTTATACTTAGGTGGCTTTCGAAACTGCAACGGGTGGGCACTTCTCGAGTCAGCATCGACATAAGTTCTATTGAATGGGTCTCCTCACACTACCGCTCGACTACACGGCAATTGAACGAATTCTCCCGCACCGGTATCCCTTCCTACTGGTCGATCGCATCATCGAATTTGAAGAGGACACGCGCATCGTCGGCATCAAGAACGTCTCACTCAACGAACGTTACCTGGCGCACCAGCAGGGTGAGCAACCGGCGCTCCCAGCGACGATCCTCACCGAGGCAGTGGCCCAGGTTGGTGCCATCCTGATTCTGGCGAAGCCTGAAAACCGAGAAAAGTTAATCTATTTCATGGGTATTGAGCGTGTGCGGTATCACAGGCCAGTTCACCCAGGCGATGTCGTGCGGATCGAGGCATCGGTCGTTCGGCTCCGTAGTCGGGTCGGTCAACTGAGCGGCACCGCTAGAGTGGATGATGAGGTCGTACTCGAGGGATCGATGACCTTCGCCCTTGGCCCCTTATCCAAGTGAGGTTAATTGGTCACTCCGAGCAACCGCACGATTCTAGACTTCCGCCGTTCAACCAGTGAATCAAATTCCCTTGACCTGTGGTGTGGCCAGGATTTTTCGTTAGTGGGTTAACTTGAGACAATTCGTCGCCCGGAACCTTATTTCAGGAAATCGAACGTACCTCGGCTCAGCCAGGCGCCACCGTCAACCGTAATCGTCTCACCAACAACGTAGCTAGCACGAGACGAGCAAAGAAACGCCACAACCTCAGCGATCTCTTGGGGCTGTGCCAATCGTCGGAGTGGAACCATTTGGGTGATCCGGTCGACAGCATCCGGGGTGGACCAGAGTTGCCGTGCCGCCCCGGGCGACTCAACCGGGCCAGGCGCCACGGCATTGACACGAATACCGTGATGGGCCCACTCCACGCCCAAGGTTTGGGTCATTGACCGGACACCCGCTTTGGCAGCTGCCGAGTGTATCGTGCCGACGCTGCCAGTCCAGACGTAGTTTGCCAGTACTGACACTATTGAGCCCGCGGAGCCCCGCTCGATTAAATGCCGACCAACGGCGCGGGCACAGTAAAAGCTGCCGTTCAGGACGATCCCAACAACTGCATTCCAGCCATTGGGGGAAAGCTCTTCGGCCCTGCAAATAAAATTGCCGGCAGCGTTGTTAACAAGAATGTCGACCCGACCGAATTCGGCTACCGAACGTTCCACCAGGGCATCGACCTGCACCGGGTCCCGAACGTCGGTTGGTACTGTCAGCACCGGTACTCCGTCACTTTGCAGCGCACGCTCTCCTGCGGTCAAGTGATCCACGTTACGGCTAGCTATTACAAGCGAGGCACCGTCCAGGCCTAGGCGACGAGCAATCGCCAGACCAATCCCAGTGCCACCACCCGTTACAACAGCGACCTGGTCAGCGAGGGGGCGTTCTGAGGACATTTCCGGGGAGTCTAGCACGCCAGTTTTCAAGACACCCACCGGCAGGCTTGAATCCGAACGGTGATAGAATGACCCGCATGTCTTCCAAACGATCGCGCAAAATAGCGGGGCGGCGGCGGACCGGGTTGATTCTCAGCATAGTGGTTGCGGGGGTTGTGACCGTGGCGTGGTGGATTTCACCGTCACCCGAAACGCCGGCAACCTCAGTAGTTTCCCAGACTGTAGCGCCGGTCACTAGTGCCGGCTTCCCGCCAATGCAAACCTCATCCCGAGACCTAACATCTCAGCGTGGGCCAGTAATGAGGCTTCCATCGTCTAATCTTCCGCCTCTCCCAATGCTCCAATTCCCACCTCCGAGACCAATGGAAGTTATTCGAGCCGTCTATACCTTCGCGGCGAACCATCCTGAGGTGCTCTCATACGTCCCATGCTATTGCGGCTGTGAAAATTTCGGCCACGGCGATAACCACGATTGTTTTGTCGCAGACCGCAATACCGAAGGGAGAGTGACGTGGGAAGCCCATGGCATGGGTTGAGCCATCTGCATCGATGTCGCGCGTGACGCGATGACCATGCATGAAGCTGGCGGTTCCCTTACGAATATTCGGGAGACCATCGAGCGGAACTACAGTCCGCATTTCATGACCCAGACTCCGACACCGCCCGTCCCTTAACCCTTACTGGTCGCTGTGGCGCGCCGAGCCTCAACAGCTAAGCGTACTGTTCGACGCCGCTCGGGTTCCGAGCCGCCCGTGTCACGGACACGCTCCTCCAAGCCTGTCCGGAAATCCGCTCGGAAGAGTAACCACGGCCCATTTGCAACCGCCTTTGCTCGACTCTTCGAAGTTCTGCCCCAGGGTCTTTATAGCGGCACGGTCACTGGAAATACGACGAAAACGCTGGCTGCTAATCCGCACCTCAAACTAATGTTCGGCTACCCGACCAAAACGTCCTACACCAAAGTGAAACCGTTTGATGCCGACCGGGTCGTTGACACCGAAGCGTTAGAAACATTCCTTGAGCGGTTGGCGCGCGACGGCGCCGTCACGAACTATCTCCTGTCACTGCGACGGGCTGACCGAACGCCCATATGGGTCGAGGTTACGGCTCACGCCGAACCGACTCAGAAAGAGACACTACTCATCCATGCACATATGCGTGACGTCAGCGACAAAAAGAAGGCGGACGAACAGGAACGAGAACGTTCTCAGCAAGTTCACAAGGAGGAAATGGAAGCGGCAACTAGGTTCGTAATGTCTGGGGTCGCTCATGAGGTAAATAACCCGCTGGCAACGATCCTGGCTTGTTCAGAGCGGCTGGCTGAACAAGCGGTTGATGATGTGGTCCAACGCGGTCTGAGCACGATTCGTTCGGAATCTGAGCGCGCTGCGAAAATTGTTCGAAAACTTTCGAATTTCAGTGACAACCGACAGGCAACGCAAGCAATGGTTGATGTCAACCAGGTTATTAGGGAAACAATGTCACTCCGCACCTATCGACAGAGTGTCTCGAACATTGTAGTCGTCGATGCACTAGCTTCTGGGCTACCTCAGGTGTGGTTCGACGCTGGCCAACTCAAGCAGGTGTTGCTTAACCTAGTTATAAATGCCGAGCATGCGCTTGAAGAGCGTGGACGGGGCACGCTCGTGATGCGGACCTGGTACAACGCAGACGAAGAATGCGTGGTACTGGAACTGAGCGATGACGGCCCCGGTGTGCCTGACGAGATTCAGGGTAGCATTTTTGATGCGTTCGTCACGACAAAGGATGTGGGTAAAGGCACCGGCCTCGGCCTCACAATGGCCCAAGCGATTATGCAGGATCACGATGGCCGGATTGCGTTGACTTCAGCCCCCAACGAAGGAGCAATATTCCGCTTGGAATTCCCGGAATTCTCTGTCTCAACGGTGAAGGTTCATCAGAGCGAACCGCCGCCGGCCAAAACGGTGACGGACATTGGCGGCGGCGCAGTAGTCCTTCTCGTGGAGGATGAAACGGCCCTGGCGACAGTGTGGGCTGAGGCACTTACCGACAGGGGTTTCCGTGTCGACCGCGCGGGAGACGGCGAAGAGGCTCTGACACGCGTTGCCGAACGTACCTATGACCTCGTAATTTGTGATCTGAAAATGCCGCGTCTGGACGGTGCAGCATTCTTCCGGGCCGCCTCGACAACCACGCCAAGCCTCAGAAATCGGCTCGTCTTTGTAACCGGGGACGTGGTCGGAGAAAACACTGAACAGTTTCTTAACGAGGTCGGCTGCCCCTGTCTTCGCAAGCCATTCCACCTCGCCGAGCTATTCAAGGTTGCCCAAGAAGTACTATCCTAAGCGAAGATCGGCGGTCACCGAGCCACGGCAGTGGGTGGTGAAGTAGCTGACTCCGGCCGGTGTTCGATCAACTGACTTGTCTTCGGGCTTCGCCACTTCGGACAGGGCAGCACTACACCCCGTGGGGCACTACGAGAGGCCCGAGTTGCCCGCTTGGGCATATTGACGAGCACAGCGCCAAGTGCGTCAGCAGCTGCAGCGTCAGATTCGAATTCTTGTGCAAGGGCCTTACGCAATTTTTTGATCGCCCGCGTATGCAGCTGCGAGACCCGCGATTCGTTCACGCCCAACTCAGTCCCGATTCGTTTCATGGTTACCTCGCCGTAGTAGTACAGCCCGATTACCTTCCGCTCACGTGGTGGCAGGGATTGGATGGCCGCACGTACCCGACTCTTGACCTCACCCTGTTCCACCGCTTTGTCCGGCGACAGCGGTTTTGAAGGCACCATCACTGGCGGCAAGCTACCTTCATCTATATTCTCGGATGTCGCCAAAGGCGACGTGGACTCGATGGTGTTGATTCGCACGATTGTCTGCCCAAGGCGGGCTTCATCAGAACCGACGCGAGCGGCCAGATCGGCTAAGGAGGGCTCGCCACCCAGTTCCCGACGGAGAGACTCGCGGGCAGCCTCAAGTTCACGTCGCACACGGCGGATCCCGCGCGGCCACGCATCGCGGCGTAGCGCGTCGATCATCGCTCCCCGTACTCGGCGTTCAGCGAACGTCTCGAACTTAATGCCGCGGCTTACGTCAAACCGTTGGGCGGCATCAATAAGACCAATCATTCCATCCTGCACCAGGTCTCCAACGTCAATCGAGTGCGGCATTGACGCTGCAACACGACGGGCCAGCGCCTCGACGAACGGCACGCCATCCTCGATTCGATTCTGCTGCTCTGTAGTAGCAATCTGCTGCGACATCTCAAATCTCCCCCAGGCCACGGTGTTCGAGTGGCGGTGTTCGAAAATGCGCCACTCACAATTCGTTGTACGCAGTGGTCTTGATTAGATGTCGCAATAGTGGTACCAACCAGTAGAGCGAATATTTAACGAATGTATTTCCAAACAAGATATTTCCGTAAAGTGAAGCAAAATAGATTCTTATAGTTTTTTTTGAGCGTGAAAGCAGGAGAAATTACGTAAAAATCTTACATGTGATAGTCATTAAATTGACAATAAATAAAGAATATCGTCAATTTCATAACAAGCCAGGAATGAAAAAATATTTTTAAACACACGTCTAAAGAGGCCTGAACCGCTGAGAACAACTCAGATCTGCCAACGTGGGGCCCTACTTGGGAGTTTTCAACTTAGAGCGTATCGTACGCGCCGTACTCAAAGCCTCAATCACACCCGCCACAATCTGCGCCGCGCGCGATCGGCTCTTCTCGTCCGTAGCCTTCGCTTCGAGAAGCTCAGCATTGGCAAGAATAATTCCGAGCTGGTTATTCAGCCGGTGAAACAGTTGGCTGAAATCACTCAGCTCGTCCACATGCATCCCTTTTCGATGTGGGTTTAAAGCACGGCCGCCGGTCACTGAGCGCTTTGCTCAGGCCTCTTTTCGGTTGGCCTGCGCCCAAACCGGGTCCTTCGATGCGCCGGCCGGCTCACGCCAAAGCGTGTCGGCGAAAATACGAATCGAACCGCCAGCCGTTCGAACGTATTCGACCTTGCCACTGGAAATCCAGTTGTAGATCGTCCGGCGGCTGACGCCCACCAGTTCGCACGCTTTCATAATCGAAATGGCTTTTCGGTCAATAATCATCGTCTTACTCGCTGGCGTTCGGAGAAGCCCAACACGCTGAGCAGCGATTCCGCGACGCCTATCACCCCGACTTGTTCCGTTGCACTCCCTGAGTCTATCGGCTTGGCGACCATCAGCCTGTAGACAAACAATGGGGCTGTCTTGACCCATGGGCCTCCGAGTGTCAATATATTGTCATCTCTCTAAATGACTGAAAAAGAAACACATTTACTCATCGTTGAAGATGAAGCGGCGCTCCGTGAAGCATATGCCGAGGGCCTCTCGGACCGTGGCTACACGGTGACGCAGGTCGAAAATGGTGAGCAGGCACTGGCGAAACTTCGCGAGTTTGCCTTCGACGTCGTTGTTACAGACCTTAGGCTACCGGGCACTACGGATGGCACTCAGGTGCTCAAGGCAGCTCTTGAGAGGTATCCCAAGATTCTCGTCATCGTCATGACTGCGTTCCCTGAGGTTAAGAAAGCAGTCGAGACAATGAAGAACGGCGCGGCAGAATTCCTCATCAAACCATTTCCATTCGAGCAGTTGGTGCATATTCTCTCAAAGGAAATCGCAAACCGGCAACTCAAAAACGACCTTGATTACTTTCGCAAACAAATCGTGGAGCGTTACCAATTCGGCAACCTGATTGGGCGCAGCCGAGTTATGCGTAATCTCTTTGACCTCTTAGAGACCGTCGCACCAACAGCCAGCACCGTTTTGATCACCGGTGAGACCGGCACCGGTAAAGAGCTCGCGGCACGCGCCATCCATTACAACAGCCCGCGCAAGATGCATCGGTTTGTCGCGATCAATTGTGGCGCTATTCCTGAAACTCTTCTTGAGGCAGAACTATTTGGCCACGTGCGGGGCGCGTTCACCGGAGCCATAGAGTCTCGGCCTGGCCGGATTGAGCAGGCGCAAAAGGGCACCCTGTTCCTCGATGAGGTCAGCACAATGAGTGCGGCGCTTCAGGCTAAGCTCCTTCGCGTACTGCAGGAGCGCGAACTGGAACGGATCGGGGACACTCGGCAGATTAAGATCGACGTTCGGGTCGTCGCAGCAACCAATTCCGACCTGACGCAACGTGTGGCTGATGGAGAGTTTCGCGAGGACCTGTTCTATCGACTAAATGTCATTCCGGTTATCCTCCCACCACTCCGGGACCATCGGGAGGATATCCCACTGCTGACACAGCATTTTCTCCAACGAATCGGGCGTGAACTAGTACCGCCACGTCCACAGGTCGAGCTCTCACAAGAGACAACACGGCAGCTAATGGCTTATCACTGGCCGGGGAACATCAGGCAACTCGAGAATGTCCTCGAGCGGGCACTCACCCTGAGCCAGGGCCGCTCCCAGCTTGATGTTGGCGATTTGCCGCAGGAAATCCAGGCGGCTCCTAATTCGTTGGCAAGCGTCCAGTTTACGGTTCCCGACGACGGCCTTGATTTCAAATCCTATATCCATGACCTCGAACGAGATGTCATCCAGCAGGCGCTCAAGAAATCTGGCGACAATAAACGCCGAGCTGCTGACCTGCTTCAGCTCAAGCGCACGACGCTTATCGAGAAGATGAAGCGATTGCAAGCCTGAGGAAATCTACATGCCGCCGCGCTACGCCTACTGGACGATTGTACTGGATACCGACGTTCTCACATCATTTCGATCAGCAACACGAAATGAGCTGGTCACAACCTTGCACCAAATCAGAAGAAAAGACCCGAAAGCCGAACTTAGATGGTTCGCGGGGGGGCGCCTATGGGAATCGCCGACCGAGGCGCAAGCAGCACGGGTGCGGCATTCAATAAAGGTCGGCCAAGTGGCACGCACCCCTAAGGCTACAAGAGAGGTTACGAAGAGAAGAGGTGGACCAAGCCGACCTGAGACAACTAAGACTTCTCGGTCAGAATCATTTCACTCATCCCGTAGTCGAATAAAGGGGGGGGGGAGTGTAACACCACCGCATAAAAGGAAGTCGCCGACTAACCGAAAGAAAGCACTCTAGAAATCGTTGAGCGGTGTCCGCCTGGGTTCAACTACTGCCGGGACCGAGACACTGTTCGATGGCGGTGCACCGATCGACTTCAGAAAGAAAGTGTGAATCGTTCGGCGAAGACCGGCTATTGACCCAACAGCGTTGATTTCCTGCCTGAGATGGGAGCCGTTCTCGCACCCTTTTGTATACCAAGCGCCGAGCGCCCGAAGTTTATTGATCACCCACCGGTCACGACCGCGGGCCGCCGCTGTCTCGTTAGTCAATGGCAGCCTGTGACGGAATCCTTCCGTTTCACCGACACCTTCACCGAGCAGCAGGTCTAGGTAGTCCAGTAGGAAATGGCCCCTTTTTTCAAATGTGACCTCACGCGGTACATTTCCGGTGGAGAGATCTGCCGCTTGTGCGAAGATCCATGGATTCCGGAGAGCACCGCGTCCAACAAGAATACCGCTCACGGCGCTCTCATTAAGCCGTTCAAGAAGCTGAACTGGCTCAACACAATCTCCGCTGCCCAAGACCGGGATGTCGACTGAACGCGCGACCTCGCCGATAAGGCCCCAATCAGACCGCCCGGAGTAGGATTGCTTCGCTGTTCGCCCGTGGACCGTGATCGCTGACGCACCTACGCCTTCGACCCGTCGGGCCAATTCCGGTGCGTTAAGTTCCTCTTCGTTCCAACCACTCCGCATCTTGACCGTCACTGGTATCTTCACCGCCCGCACCATCGCTCCGACAATGGTCGCTGCGTGCTTCGGATCACGCATGAGACTGCAGCCCGCATGGTGTTTCGCGATCTTTGGGACCGGACAGCCCATGTTCACGTCTACGATGTCCGCACCTAACGACTCCAGGATCTGCGCTGAGGCTGCCATCTTGGACGGATCGCCGCCGAACACCTGAATCGATACCGGACGTTCTTCTTCTGTGTACTCAGCAAATTCGAGCGTGCGGTCAATACCGCGTACAAGTCCTTCGGAGCTGACCATTTCCGTCACAACGAGGCCGCATCCATGCTGTCGCTTGACCAACCGTCGGAACGCTGTGTCAGTCATCCCCGCCATCGGTGCCAATCCAAACGGCAGCGTTAGAGTTACCCCGCCGATTTGAAGCTGCGCCATTTGTTTCATCGCGTCAGTGCGGCCGAATATCAGCGGCATCTACAACGACACTAACAGCCTGTTTAATCAGGTCCACGGAAAGGACCAACCTAGCCTGAGCACTCTTACGCAGTAGACGTCCAATGACCCCCACGAGTGGGCCGTGAATCACCTCGACCATCATCCCTTCGTGAATGAGCGGACAGGGATCGTATTGCATATCGCTTTCTACGAGCTTCCGGATACTCGCGATCTCCTTGTTCTGGATCGGGGCAAGTACTCCGTCGAACGAAACAATATTCACAACACCCGAACACTTCAGCACGGCGGCTCGTGTAGACGCGTCGAACCTAGCAAAACAGTAGCCGGGAAATAGCGGCCAAGCTAACTTCTTTTTCCGGTCCTTCCACCGACTCCACCGTGTATACGTTGGTAGGAACGCCTCAATCCTCTTTTGTTGAAGCTGCTCACGTACAAATTTCTCGTGCCGGGACCGGGTCCACACTGCATACCAGGCTGGCTCCGAAGACGGTGAGCCCTCAGCGGATGTTGCAGGCGCGGTTGGAGAATTACTCATTTATAGCCAGTAGCTAGACACAGCGGGCGGGACCAGCCAACTTAGAAATTTGTGGTCGCAGCCGCCCGGATAGCAGCCATCCGAGCTTCGTACGCTTCACGGAGGCTATCGCTCTTCCACTCAATAATCGCGTTGGTATAAAGCTCTTCCATAAACCCATTGAACTCGACTCGGCGGCGCTCATTGAAGACCCGGTCAGCGATCTCGCTACGTACATCCTCAAACGGTTGAAACGAGACCGACGTCGCTGATTCGAGCTGAAACATCTGGTATCCAATCGCTGTCCGTATCAACTCAGTAACGTCACCGGGCGCCAAATTCTTGAGCAACTCCAGCACGGCCGGTGCGAGTTCATCGTCGTTTAACGGGCCAATTAGGCCGCCATTCGCCCTTGACGGCGCGTCTGAAACCCCAGCCACTACAGCCGAGAATGGCTCGCCGGCAACTACGCTGGCGCGAGCGTCCTTGGCCTTCCCTTCGAGAATCGCCTCGGCTGCGGTGTCGAGTAGTCGGCCGGCCGCGTTGATCGGCGCATCGTCAGGAGCCGCAATCAGAATCTCCCGTAGCGTGATCTGCCCTGGTATACGAAACTCGTCTGGGTTCGCGTTGTAGTACTCGCGCGCTTCGGTATCCGTCATCGCGACCTTGTTGGTAACCTCGATCCGCTGGACATTCGATACGATGAATTGCCGTTCCATCGCACGCTTGAGGTCTTCCATGGTCATGCCTTCCGCGGCCAATACTTCGGCGAACTGCTCGTCACTTTCGATATTGTTCTGTGTCTTGACATTCTCAACGATGTCAGCGAATCTTTCGTCATCCATCTCCATGCCGAGTTCACGCCCGTGTTGCACAATTAGTAGCTCATCAATCGCATCAACGATGAGCTGTGGCGTCGCTTGACTCAACAGCTCCTCGAGATTAGCGTCGGTCGTGTTCTGGTCTAGATTGCCTTGCTCGCGCTGTCGTCGCAACAGTTGAACCTGGCGTTCCTCAAGTTCGGTCTTAGTAATAATCGCGCCGTTGACCTTGACGAGAATCTGCTCTAGAACTATGTTCTGCGCCGCCACCGCACCATCCAAAACCACGACGGCTGCCACTACGGCCCATATCACCAGGCCACGTATACCACTACACTTTCTCACAAGCGCCTCAGAATGAATGTGTTAGACACAGCCATCTTAGCTGATCTCGGTTGTTGATCCCAATTCAGCCAGCACGCCGTTGAGGCGAGAAAAGATCCTGCTTGGAGCAAGTGCGTCCTTAACAGAACTGCGCCGCTCGCTGGGTCGTGACGAGGCGTTACCGGCTTTCTCCCGGCCTGCCCACCAGGATTCAGAAATGATCGGTTGCACATCACTAAATTCGGCGGTGGTGTGCAAATCGATTTTCAGGAGGCCAGGTGGAACCAGTGTCGCGTCTGAGTGCTCCTCTACTATCTCCAAAACTCGAGCGGTATCCACTACCATCTGAGGTCGGAATTTCACGATGACCGTATTGTGATCACGATCAATCGACTCAACACCCAGCGCATCGGCACGGACCCGGAGCCGACCGTAGTCGGCAAGATTCAAAATCGACGCGGGCAGGGGGCCGTAACGATCATGCAGCTCAGACAGAATCTGCGCCAAATCATCTTCGCTCTTTGCGCCTGCCACGCGACGGTACACCGTCAATCGTTGCGTCATGTCTGGTATGTAGTTCTGGTCGATTCGCAGGTCGACATTCAAGTTAACGGCTGCCCGTCCTTCGTCCAAGGTCTCTTCACCCTTCAATCGACTCACCGTCTCTTCCAGCAACTTGATGTACATCTCAAAGCCGATCGCTTCAATGTGCCCGCTCTGTTCACCACCGAGCAAGTTACCAGCACCCCTAATCTCCAAATCCAACGCGGCGACCCTAAACCCGCTACCGAGATCACTGAACTCCCGAATCGCCGCCAATCGTTTACGGGCAACCGGCGACAGTGCGTCGGCGTGCGGTACAAGCAAGTAGGCGTAGGCTCGGCGATCTGACCGACCGATCCGGCCTCGCAACTGGTAGAGTTGCGCCAAACCAAAGTGATCGGCGTGGTTAATGATTAGAGTGTTGGCGTTTGGTAGGTCAAGACCATTTTCGATGATCGTGGTTGTTACAAGCACGTCGCATTTGCGATCGATGAAGCTCACCATACATCGTTCAAGAACGTCCTCGCTCATCTGGCCGTGCGCAACAGCCACCTTGACATTCGGCACGAGTCCCGTCACCAGTTCAGCGATCGAATATATCGATTCAATGCGGTTATGCACGAAAAAGACCTGTCCACCGCGCTCGACCTCGTGACGGATCGCCTGTGCGATCAAAGTACGGTCGAATCTGGCGACATTGGTCTGAATCGCTAATCGATTCTTTGGGGGAGTTTCAATCAGAGACATGTCGCGAATTCCGATGAGGGACATGTTGAGCGTCCTAGGAATTGGTGTTGCCGTCAGCGTTAGGACATCGACCCGCCGGCTTAGCTGTTTGAGTCGCTCCTTATGCGCCACACCGAAGCGTTGCTCCTCATCGACAACAAGCAACCCTAAATCGCGAAACTTCACATCCTTCGAGAGCAAGCGGTGGGTGCCGACAACTATGTCAACCCTCCCAGTTGCTACCTCACTAATGACTGTCTTTTGTTCTTGCCGAGTTCTGAATCGGCTCAGCAACTCAATCGTGACGGGAAACGCTGCGAAGCGTTCTGTGAGCGTCCTGGCATGCTGAAAAGCTAAGACGGTTGTGGGCGCCAGCAGTGCGACCTGCTTCCCCTCCATGACAGCTTTGAATGCGGCGCGGACAGCGACTTCTGTCTTTCCATACCCAACGTCACCGCATAGCAGACGATCCATGGGGGTCGAAGCCTCCATGTCGTGCTTGATGTCGGCTACGGCTGCGTCTTGATCAGCAGTTAGTTCATATCGAAAGGCGTCCTCGAATTCACGTTGCCAATGCGAATCTTCGCCGAAGGCGTGGCCCGGTATGGTTTTGCGCGCGGCGTAAAGCTTCAGAAGTTCCTCCGCCATATCACGCATCGCCTTCTTAACTCGTGTCTTGGCACGTTCCCAAGTTGTTCCCCCTAGCCGATCAAGCGACGGTCGGCTTCCTCCGGTGTACTTCTGGATTAGGTCGAGCTGCTCCACCGGCACGAATAGCTTCGTGCCCTCTGCATATTGGAGTTCCATAAATTCCTGCACTGCACCGCCAACTTCAAGCTGGCGGAGACCAACGAATACACCAACACCGTGTTCCACGTGCACGACGTGATCGTCGACCTTAAGGTCACGAAAATCGTTGAGGAACACCTGCGGGAGGGGACGGCGGCGGTCGTGCGTCTGTCTCGGCTCAACGAACACGTCGGATTCGGCATAGACTTGGAGCCCGGCATCGGCCAGCCTAAATCCACGCGATAGCTGACCCACAGTGACTATAACGGCCGGCCTGCTCGGCGGCTGCTGGGCGCCGGCCATTACCGCTGAAAGCCCGTGGTCGGTCAGTAGTGCAATGGCGCGCTTTGAAGTGCCACCGGTTGTCGCAACGAACAGCACAAGCTCGTCCCGGGTGTGCGCACGTCGGACATCGGTCATCCAGTCCGCCAGACGGCCTCGATACTCGATCGCCGGTTGACAGGAAACGTGCACAGAATCACCCACGGATGTCTTGTAATCGAGGGCATTGAGGTGAACCGCGGTTCGTAGCCGCTGTGCAACATCGTCGGGGTGGGCCACGAGGTGTTCCAGCGCTCTCGGTGCCTCACCACGCGTTTTCGCGTCCTCAAATGCGACGGCTAATCGCTGATATGCCGTCGTCAACTGCCTGTTGACTTCCTCTGGCTCGGAAGTAAGCAGGCGATGTTCACCTATTGGCAAATACTCGAACACCGAGACAGGCGGTGACACCTCCGTTAATGTTTCTGGGTTGTGGTTGTCATCAAAGCGCTCCCGAATTGGCGTTACTGCAGCACAATCGACCCTTCCTATTGAGCGCTGTGTCGCTTCGTCATAGTGCCTGATCGACTCGATTCTGTCTCCAATGAATTCGATGCGTACAGGATGGTCATCTGCGGCAGTAAAAAAGTCGACAACGCCCCCTCGGACACAGAACTCACCGTGGGCATCAACAGGGTCTTGGCGAACAAAACCTGCACGAAGGAGGCGGTCGCCGAGTAACGTCGGCGACGTCTCGTCTCCTGGAGCAAGTTGAATCGACGCTTCCAGCATTACCGCTGGAGCACTCATACGAGGCAGAAGTGCTTCAGCTGAGGCCACGACAATCCGAGCCGAGCCTCGCACCAATGCCAAGAGAGCAGCAGCTCGTGCAGAGGCGACCTCGAGGTGCGGCGCTAATCCGCGATAGGGATCGACCTCCAGCGATGGAAACGGAAGAACCGCCAGTTCGGCGTCGGTCGTCGAGAGCCCCTCAAGTGACGCGAAGAAGAACCTTGTGTCAGATGTCATCGGGTCAACTTCGGCATCGGTCGGTACGACAAGGAAGCTCACCGTTTGACATCGCGTGGTGGCCACCGTGAATAGGGCACAAGCCGAACTCGTCAACCCGGTAATGGCGGTAGCGTAAATCTTGCTATCAAGCTGCTCGAGTGCGGTCCTGAGCATCGCCCGCACCGAAAGTGATTGGGGGGTTGAGGTGATCACGGTCAAGCCTACGGAGAAGATGAACCCCCGATGTTAGCACGCGGAAGCCAAGAAAACCGTAGGGTGTGTTGCGGTCTTCCACCTGGCACTGAGGGCTAAAAATGGAATTTTGGATGCAAGGAACGGACGCGGTCCACGATTGCCGTCGTCGAGTGGCCCTGCTCAAACTCGACACGCACAACCCGTCCACCCCGAGCCTCGACTGTTTCACGTCCGACAATCTTGTCGGCCATCCAGTCAGCGCCTTTCACAAGCACGTCGGGCTGCAGCTGCGCAATGAGCTCCTCAGGCGTTGGCTCCTCAAAGATAACGACCGCGTCAACGGAGGCTAGTGCCTCCAGCACTTCCGCACGCTCGGCTGCCGGTACAATGGGCCGTCCTAGCCCCTTAATCGACCGCACGGATGTGTCACCGTTAAGTCCAACGATCAAAAGGTCGCCTTCTGCGGCTGCTTTCCTGAGATAACGCACATGCCCAGGGTGGATCAAATCGAAAACGCCATTCGTGAAGGCAATGGATCCGCCTGCCGCACGTGTTTGGTTAACTAGGTCGATCACTTCTTCGGGAATCATCGGCACCATGGGGGTCTTATCTAGTCGAGATATCCCGTGAAACGGATGTTGTCTGGAAACTTCCAACGATGGCGCGGGCGGAAGATTCCTATGTCGTTAGTGCGCGATTTAACGCGGAAGGTATGTAATAAGCGGTGATAGTCATACGGATATCCGTCACGCTTGTGCACCGCGACGTCAAGTTTGTAGGTGCCTGCGACCAGATCAAGGCTGTCGATGGTAAAAACAACTTCTCCCTCACCGTCCATACGTTCGGAGGTCAACTTCTCAAGAGCCGTGTTGGTACCGTAACAGCACACACCCTCAGCATTAAATAAACCGATCCCGAATACGAAGTCGGCTACCGGCTTCGTAGCTCGGACACGCACCCGGATGGACATCCGTGCGCCACAGGGAAAAACGTGCGAGGGCTGGTCATCATCACCCACCATCGAGACCTCCACGATTTCAACCTCGCGTGACCCCCAGCGGCCCTCGGTGGCCTGGAACATGTCAGGTGGATGGTCATCGTTGGGTGGTCCGGCCGTCGCCACCTGCTCCCTCGTCTTTGTATCGGCAGAGGCTATCTGCCGCTCCGCCGCCTTCTCTACGTCAACTAGATACGCATCGACAACCCGGGTTGGATCACCGGTCGCACGGATCCGCCCGTCGCCTAACCACACAGCCTCGTCGCAAAGTCGCTCCACTAGATCCAGCGAGTGGGTTACCAGTAGGACGGTCTTGCCTCGCCGACGAAACTCGGCGAATTTATCAAGACACTTATGGGTAAAACTCTGATCGCCAACCGCCAGCACTTCATCAATCAGTAGCACGTCCGGGTCGACATGGATCGCCACAGCAAATCCGAGTCGCATATACATGCCTGACGAGTAGGTTTTCACTGGTGCGTCAATGAAATCTTCTAGCTCAGCGAACTCTACAATCTCGTCGAACTTCCTAGTGACCTCATGTTTTGACAGACCTAGCATGATGCCGTTAATGAAGATGTTCTCCCGCCCGCTGATCTCAGGATGGAAGCCAGCTCCGAGTTCAATCAGCGCTGAAATGCGCCCGTCGACTCGGACCGTGCCCAACGTCGGTTTGGTGATACCGGCGACCAGTTTCAACAGGGTGCTCTTTCCCGATCCATTCGAACCGATCACCCCCACCATCCGCCCTTTCTCTACAGTAAGCGACACGTCCTGAAGGGCGGAAAATGTTTCGTGGGGCCGAAGGTCAGAGATCAGGCTACCCGACAATAGAGCGCTCTTCAGCGTGGCGAATTTCCGGCGACGGCTAAATCGGCGGTAGACTTTAGACACGCCGTCGACTGCGATTACGTTCGTCAACTCCACCCTCTCATACCTCTTCGGCAAACGAGTCGCGTAGCCTGTCGAACAGAAAATATCCCAAGAGAAACAATACGATTGACACGCCGCCCAGGGCTAGGAGCCACTTCCAATGCCCGAACGGCCCGTCGTAGAACAAGATCTCCTGGTAGGAGATGACCAAGTGCGTGAACGGGTTCAGGTCCAGCAGGACCTTGCCACTCGGCGGGGCTAATGACATCGGATAGATAATCGGCGTGGCGAAAAACCAGAAGGTCATCAGGTTTCCTAAGATATCTTTTAGGTCACGAAAGTGGACCGTTAGCGACGACACAATCAGCGCTAAGCCAAGTGTAAAGAAAAGTTGTACAAGCACGACAACCGGCAACCAGAGTAATTCCAGTGGACGGACCGGCACCGCGAAGTACACCAGCGCAACAGCAATTATCGGCAGCCCTAGTAAGAAATGGACCATGTTCGCGAGAACGGTAACAACCGGCAGCACTTCGGCAGGAAACAGCACCTTCTTGATCAAATTGCCGCCTGCGATCAGAACATTCGACGCCTCTAGGACGGATGACGAAAACCATGTCCAAGGCAGAAGGCCGCAAAACATGAACAACGCGTAGGGCTCAATGTCAATCGGACGGATGCCTGGGAGAACGACGCTGAAGACAAACCAATAGATCAACAGGAGCAGAAGGGGGTTGATAAAGGACCAGAAAAACCCAAGAACCGATCCCCGGTATCGCGCCTTCAGTTCACGAGCCACCAGGATTTGAATGAGGCTTCTGTGGCGGAGTAGGCGAACCAGGTTATGCAGCATCGACCTGAAGCACTAGCGTGGTGATATTGTCGGGTCCGCCCCCCGCATTAGCCGCCTCGACCAACGATTTGCAGATATCAGAAAGTGGAGCGTCTTGTTCCAACAGTTCACGGATTTCCTCGTCGAGTTTTATTGAAAACAGGCCGTCTGAACAAAGCAACAGGCGATCGCCGACTCTAAGCGAACACCCGGTGATATCGACGATTGCATCATCGCCGCCTGACAGCGATCGTGTGACCACATTCCTCCACGGATGCTGCCGAGCTGCTAACGATGTTAACGCCCCCGCACGCACCTGCTCCTCCACCCACGAATGATCTGCAGTCAACTGGTTCAACTCACCGTCGCGAAGCAGGTAGACCCGGCTGTCCCCGACATGGCCGACCACGGCTTCGCTACTTTTCACAAGAACAGCCGAGGCCGTGGTAGCCATGCCACGTAGTCCTTGTGCCTCCTCTGCCTCTTTGGCGATCGTGCGATTCGCGAGGTGAAATGCTGCAGTCATTCGGTTGGCATCAGTGCTAAGTCTGGTATCGAAGGGAACGGGCCAGGTATCGTCTGGGTTGGCAACCTTGGTCTGGTCAATAAACGCCTCGATGGCTTCCACAGCAATCCGGGACGCGACTTCGCCAGCCACGTGGCCGCCCAGGCCATCGGCCACCAGAAACAGTCCCAGGTCGGGTCGCGCACAGTGGTTGTCTTCGTTGGTGGCACGGCGAAGCCCGGGGTCTGAAACAACGGCCCATGCAACGTTCATGTAGATGTCTGGGCCTAAATGATAGCCGACTTCGGACCAAGGCCGAAGGCTAGCTGCGGACCTGGGCGCGTGCAGCGACCTGTATTCGAACGATCGACCGGAGCAGTGAGAGGCGCGCTCGCTCGACATCAATGTCCAAGGACCGCTCGGCCAGCCGCTTCTCAGCACGTTGCTTGGCCAACCGTGAACGCTCAACGTCGATCTCCTCGGCGCGCTCAGCCACCTTTGTAAGGATTGTGACACGGTCGGGTAGGACCTCAACGAATCCTGAGAGGACCGAAAGAAATGACCGTTCTTGATTCGTGCGAAACCAGAGTTGCCCAACATCCATCATCGTCGCTAGCAGCGGAGTGTGTCCGGGTAAAACATCAAAATAACCTTCCGCGCCAGGAATGTGCACCTCGTCAACCGACTGGCTGACCAGCGACCTGTCTGGGGTGACGACCTCAAGTGTGAGCTGTGATGGTAATGCCATGGGGTCCCTACACTACGCGCCCTGCTTCAGGCACTCTTCATCTTCTCAGCTTTCTCGATTGCCTCGGCAACGGTTCCCACGAGATAGAACGCCTGCTCCGGCAGATCATCATGTTCACCCTCAACAATCGCCTTAAAGTCACGGACGGTGTCAGCAATCGGCACGTACTTACCGGGCAGACCTGTGAATTGCTCAGCCACGAAGAACGGCTGGGATAGGAACCTCTGTACCTTCCGCGCACGTGACACCGTCAGCTTGTCATCCTCCGACAACTCGTCAATGCCTAGGATGGCGATGATGTCCTGTAGGTCCTTGTAGCGCTGCAGGACCTGCTTCACCTGACGGGCCACTTCATAATGCTCCTCGCCAATAATCCGCGCATCTAGAATGCGTGACGTCGAGGCTAGCGCATCAACGGCCGGGTAAATACCAAGTTCGGCAATTGACCGTGAGAGGTTTGTCGTCGCATCAAGGTGAGCAAAGGTCGTCGCCGGCGCCGGGTCGGTGTAGTCGTCGGCCGGTACATAAATAGCTTGTACTGAGGTAATCGAACCCTTTTTCGTGGAGGTAATCCGCTCCTGGAGCTCACCCATCTCAGTCAAAAGAGTTGGCTGATAGCCAACCGCCGACGGCATGCGGCCCAACAACGCTGAGACCTCCGACCCGGCCTGGGTGAACCGGAAAATGTTATCGATGAAGAGGAGGACGTCCTTATTCTCTTCGTCTCGAAAGTATTCCGCTACAGTCAGCGCGCTCAGGCCAACCCGGAGCCGCGCGCCGGGGGATTCGGTCATCTGACCGTACACTAGGGTGGCTCGTGACTTCTCAGGCTCGTCGATGTTGATAACGCCGCTTTCCTGCATCTCAAGCCATAGGTCGTTACCCTCGCGCGTTCGTTCGCCGACTCCGCCAAAAACTGAAACGCCGCCATGCTTCAGCGCAATATTATGGATAAGCTCCATAATGATAACGGTCTTGCCGACACCAGCACCGCCGAACAGGCCGATCTTGCCGCCACGCAAGTACGGCTCCAACAAGTCAATGACTTTGATCCCGGTTTCAAACATCTCAAGTTCGGTTGATTGGTCCTCAAGAGTTGGGGCCGGTCGGTGAATCGGCCAACGTTCGTTCGCCTCAATCGGCCTGTCAGGAAAGTCAATAGGCTCACCGAGTACATTTAGCATCCGGCCGAGGGTCTTCGGCCCAACAGGCACGGAGATTGGTTCGCCGAGGTCGACCACCTGCATGCCCCGTTGCATTCCATCAGTCGGCTTCATGGCCACAGCACGTACTCGGTTCTCACCAAGGTGCTGCTCAACTTCAGCAATGACGTCAATCTCGGCGTCAGCGCCATCTTTTTCGTGAGATTGGATCCGGATCGCGTTGTAAATCTCCGGCAGGTGCCCACTCTCGAATTCAACATCAACAACAGGTCCAATGATCTGCACCACTTTGCCGTTCTTCCGCTCCACTGTCACTGCATTCGCCATGTGTCTTGATCCCTCTACAGCGCCTCGGCTCCCGACACAACCTCGATAATCTCGCGCGTGATGGCCGCCTGACGTACTTTGTTCATATAGATCGTCAACTGTTCGATAAGCTCACCAGAATTCTTCGTCGCCGCATCCATGGCGGTCATGCGAGCTGCGTGCTCGGCCGCCGCGGATTCCAGGAGTACCCGGTAAATCTGTACCTCTACATGGTGGGGAATCAGCTTGCTGAAAATCTCCTGTGCCACCGGCTCGTAGAGGTAGTCGATGAGCAACTCGGTCTTCGCCGTGTCGTGGTCCACTGGAGCGACCTGGTCGGTGGTCATGTCATCAAGTACAAGCCGTCCGATAGGCAGTAATCGTTCGACGACGACACGCTGCTGTAACACTGACTTAAACTCGTTGTAAACGAGATACACCGAGTCGACCCTCTCGTTCGTGTACTCATCGACCGCGGTCTCGGCAATCGCCTGTGAGTCTTTAGAGGACAGCTTGGCGAAGAGGTTTACAACTTCATACCTGACATCGAAGCCACGGCGATTAAAAAAATCTCGGCCTTTTCGGCCCACCAACCCAAGCGCCACTTCCCGATCCGGGTCCTCCACCGCGAACCTCTCGGCAGTCTTGATGATGTTGGTGTTGAAACTACCGCAGAGTCCTTTATCAGCTGTGATTACGAATATCAGGGTTCGACCCGCCCTGACAGCGTGTTCCCTTAAAAGGGGATGCGCCGATGGCTCAACGCGTGTTGCTAGGTCGTTGAGGACGCGAAGCATGTGGTGCGCGAACGGGCGTGCGCCCAAGATCTGGTCCTGCGCCCGGCGAAGTTTCGACGCCGCGACCATCTTCATGGCCCTGGTAATCTGCTGCGTTGACCTGACGGTGCGAACACGGCGGCGGACGTCGAGAAGGGAGGGCATCGATCAGGCTGCCTCGGTTTTCCTATTGGCCGCAAAGTCAGCTGCGAACTCTTTGATGGCGGCGGCGAGATCGGTTTTGAGCTGTTCGTCTAGCTGCTGTTTCTCTCGAATCGCCGCGCAAACAGCACTATGGCGTGTTTCGACAAACCGATAGAACTCTCGTTCAAACTTTTGAATATCGGTCACGGCTATATTGTCGAGTAACCCGGTGGTACCAGCAAAGATAATCATTATCTGCTGCTCAACAGCCAGTGGCTCATACTGGGGTTGCTTGAGGAGTTCGACTAGTCGCTGCCCCCGCGAGAGCTGAGCCTGACTCGCTTTGTTTAGCTCGCTACCAAACTGTGCAAAGGCCGCCAACTCTCGATACTGCGCGAGGTCGAGCCGAAGCGTGCCGGCCACTTGGCGCATCGCCTTGACTTGCGCCGACCCCCCGACTCGCGAAACAGAGTTGCCGACATTGATGGCCGGCCGAACGCCTTGGTGAAACAGATCGCTCTCAAGAAAGATCTGGCCGTCGGTGATTGAGATCACGTTGGTTGGAATGTAGGCTGAAAGATCGCCGGCTTGGGTCTCAATGATAGGCAGGGCAGTCAGAGAGCCGCCACCCTGTGTGTCGCTCATCTTAGCCGCCCTCTCAAGCAACCGAGCGTGCAGATAGAAAACGTCACCCGGGTAGGCTTCACGGCCAGGCGGTCGACGCAGAAGCAGCGAGATCTCGCGGTAGGCCTGCGCGTGCTTCGATAAATCGTCATAGATACAGAGGGCGTGTCGTCCTGAATCTCGGAAGTGCTCACCGATTGAGCATGCCGCGTACGGACTAACAAAAAGCAACGATGCAGGATTCGAAGCAGCTGCAGCTACGACGATCGTGTAGGCCATCGCCCCCGCGTCCTCAAGGGTCTTGACGACTTGGGCGATGGTGGACTGTTTCTGCCCAATTGCGTTATAGATGCAAATAACGCCGGTGTCCTTCTGATTAATGATTGTGTCAACGGCTACCGCGGTTTTACCGGTCTGGCGGTCACCAATGATTAACTCTCGCTGGCCTTTGCCGATTGGAATCATGGCGTCGATCGCCTTCAGACCAGTTTGCAGTGGCTCGCGAACCGGTTGGCGGTCGACTACGCCAGGAGCCATTTGTTCGATAGGCCGGTACTGATTGCTCGTAATCGGACCTTTGCCATCAATTGGCTGGCCCAGAGCGTTGATAACACGGCCCAACATCTCATCACCTACCGGCACCGAAATAATCCGTCCGGTGCGTTTCACGGGGTCGCCCTCGCGGATTTTGGTATAGTCGCCGAGCAAAACAACACCAACGCTTGATTCTTCAAGGTTAAGCGCGATGCCGAAAACTCCGTGAGAAAACTCCAACATTTCACCAGCCATCACACTTTCAACACCGTGCAGTCTTGCAATGCCGTCGCCGATGGCAACTACGGTGCCGACCTCACTCACGTCGACGTTGACCGCGTAGTTCCCTATTTGATCGCGTATTATTTTGGAAATTTCTTCAGCTTTGATATCCATCAGGTTCCACTCTCTAGTTGCTCTCTCAGCCGTTCAAGCTGGGTTGCAACACTGCCGTCGTAAACAGTGCTACTGACCTTTGCCACGACGCCACCGATGATCGATGGGTCGACCCGCGCATCAATCAACACCTGTTTTCCGGTCACCTCCCCAAGCCGCAGGGCAATCGCGTCGCGCCGATCGGCTGATAGCTTCACCGCTGTCGTCACCTCAGCGCGCACGATCTGTAACCGGTCTTGCACACGGGCTCGAAAAGCCGAGAGGATTTCCTTGACCAGGCTCATCCGGTCACGTGCAGCCAGCAGATCTAGCAGCCTTGTGACCGCAGTTGACACATTCTTGTTATGCCTTAGAACCGCGGTCACGGCAGCCTGCTTGTGTGGAGACGGCACGGATGGGTTTACGAGCGCCTCCTGCAGCGAGGGGTGCACTTCCAGCAAGGTGACAAACTCCTCTAGATCGTGCTCAGCGGTCGAGGGCTCCTCGTCCTTGTCTCTAACCGTCACATCAAACAACGCGCGTGCATAACGTCCTGCGATAGTCCGTTCAGTCATTTTCTTTCAACACCCTTCGGTGCTGGGTCTAGCCTCCGCTTATCGACCGGGTCGTACTTGGTCAACGTACCGATCAACGAGTCTCAGCTGGTCTGCCGCTGACAGATTATCTTGAATCCGCTGCGCCGCCACTCGCGTGGCTAACGCGGCCGCGTGCTGCGTCAGGTGCTGCTTCGCGACCCGTAACTGGAGAGCCAACTCCCGACGACTCTCTTCGATCAACCTCTGACGAGCTGCCTCGGTCGACTCCCGCAGCCGTTTGTCCTCGGCAGCAACCTCCTCCTGGCCGCGGGCCAGAAGCGCCTCCAGCTCATCGGGCAGGGTTAGCAGCCTCTCCTTGATCGCTTCTAATTGCTGGGCTGCTTCGGCACTAGTCGCCCGCGCCTGAGCGAGACCCTCACGCACCTGATCGCTTCGATCGCTCAGATAAATGCCGAGCGGTCCCCGAAGTAATACAAGTAGGATGCCCACGAGCACAGCGAAATTAGTAAGCCGAGCGATCGTTTCCAGGAGAGGTGTGTCGTGCTCTTCCTCAGCATGCACCGAGTCGGTTTGTGTTAATTGGGAAGCCGCGGCTAAGACGCCAATGCTGCCAGCCCATTGAATCGTCGGCAGAACCACGGCGAAGCTGAGGCACATGAGGAGAACGTACGGCCTACAGAAACTCGACCATTCAGAGCTACGAGTGGATGCAACGGCAAGCGAATGGCGGATGCGGGGCAACGATCTCCAACCTAACAGGGCGCCCGGCGCGCCTTCCGCGCCGGTAGAGTCAATTCGACGAAATCTTCCGGCCTAGCACCTGCTCGGCGGCGGCGAGGCCGAGCGCCTCCGCGTCGCGCTCGAGTTGGGCGCGCGCTTCGGCGGTCTGCGTCTTCAGGCGCTCGGTCGCGTTGGCGAGGTTCGACTCGGCATCCCGGTGTGTTTCGTCGAGGATCTCAGCGCGACGAGCCAGTAACTCTCGACGGTTCTGGTCCATTTGTTGATAAATTTCTGCACGCGCAGCCGCCGTCTTTGTTTCGAACTCCGCTGTCGCCTCAGCAGCCTTTTTTGCCGCTGCCTCGGCCAGCTCAAGCGCCGACCGCATCACGCGCTCACGCGTTTCCATCACCTCGGTAAGCGGTGCAATTAACAGGCGTTTAAGCGTCCATGCAAGCAACAGCACCAACCCAATTACCCAGATGACTGTGAGGTCTGGAATCAAAGAGAACCCCCGCCTGGTAGAGCGACGACCCAGAAGGGATTCGAGCGCCCGCGCAGAACGCCGATTTTAGCATCTGCACGGCACGGCGACAAGGGCGGCTAGGCCAAACCTTGTGTTTGTGAAGTGTCGGGCCCATCTATACCACGTACACTCTGGGGCCAGATTCCCGGAACGATTCAGCTGTGCCAATCTTGACCGCCTGGGTACCAGCTGCCGCCAACGCACTCACCGCTCGATCCACCGCTGTGGCCGTCACCGCGACCAGCAACCCTCCTGATGTTTGTGGATCGTAGAGTAAGGTTGCAATCTCTCCAACGAGTCCCGCTTCGAACTTCGTCCTCAGGCCGAAGTGCTCCGCGTTGGTATCACCCCCGCCGGTCCGATTATGCCGTGCCAGAGCGACTGCCCCCTCAAGCAATGGAACCGCCACTGATTCAATCCGTATGGTGACGTTCGAGGCCGAGGCCATCTCACAGGCATGACCCAGTAGACCAAAACCCGTAACGTCAGTGCAGGCATGGACTTCATCCCGGGCCAGGGTGCATAGCGCATTCGCCGAGGCGTGGTTGAGCGTTGTCATCGACTCAATAGCCGCCGTCTCGATGTTCTTAGCTGCACGCCCCTTCTTGATCGCGGTTGCAATAATCCCTGTGCCTATCGGCTTGGTTAGCAGCAACGTATCACCAACCTGTGCGCCCGCGTTTGACAGCAACCGGTCTGGGTCTACAGAGCCAGTTACGGCATATCCAAATTTAACTTCGGCGTCCTGTACGGTATGTCCCCCGATAAGCGCCACTCCGGCTTCATGCAGTTTGCTCAACCCTCCCTTAAAGATCGACTTCACCACGCTGGGGTCGAGCTCCTCGTTCGGAAAACCTGCGATGGCCATTGCTGTGAGGGGTTTTGCGCCCATAGCATAAACATCGCTCAGGGAGTTCGCTGCAGCGATTTGTCCGTAGGCGAAAGGGTCGTCCACGATCGGCGTGAGGAAATCAACGGATTGGACTAGTGCCGAACTAGCGTCCCACCGGTAGACACCCGCGTCGTCCGAAGTGCGGAAATCGATCAGCACCCGTTCGTTTTCCGGTGACGGTAAATCGCTCAGGACCTGAGCGAGCTCGCCAGCGGCGAGCTTGCTCGCTCAACCCGCGCAACTGGAGTAGTCGGTCAGTCGTCGTTTGGTCCAACGCATGTTTAATACACTGATACTACAGCCCTCTTCCACGGCGCCCTAAAGTTCGGTCACCGCTTCGTCAATTGCTCATAGATTCGTTGTAGCTCTTCCTCTGAACTGAAGTCGATCTGAATCCGACCGCCCTTCCGTTTCCGGATGACACGTACCCGCGTCCCCAGGGCAAATCGAAGCTGCTCCTCGGCCGCACGGATATGTACATCGGGCACTGCCGGCTTGCCCGCTCTGACCCCTTGTCCTGTGAGTTTACGGATGAACACCTCGGTCTCTCGAACCGACAGTCGTCGCCTCATCACCTCACGAGCAGCTCGCCGTTGAGCCGACTCGTCTGGTACGCCCAACAGCGCACGAGCATGGCCAACGGTCAAACCACCGGCCATAAGATTGGCCTTAATTTCCTCTGGTAACTTCAGTAGACGCAGGGCGTTTGCAATGGTCGAGCGATCCTTCCCAATCGCGATGGCGATCGCGTCGTGTGTCAGCTGATGCTGTTCCACCAGCCGCTGGTAAGCGATGGCTTCCTCGATAGGATTCAGGTCCTCACGCTGTAAATTCTCGATGAGTGCGAGCGGTAATAGTTGGTCGTTTGTTACCTCGCGGACAACGATGGGCACACGCAACAAACCCGCCCGTTGCGCGGCACGCCACCGCCGCTCCCCCGCGACGATTTCGTAGTGATCCTCAACTTTTCGCACGACGAGCGGTTGAATGACACCGTTAGCTCGGATCGACTGTGCTAACTCATCCAATTTCGCCCCATCCATCTCCGTCCGTGGTTGGTCGGGATTCGGGACGAGTTGATCGATATCGATTTCGTTGATCACTACTTGGTGAGCTGGCGGCGCGTCGGGAATAAGTGCACTCAGTCCCCGACCGAGCGCTGGGCGTTTCTCAGTCATTCGTGTCTCTCAGAGTACTTGAATCCTTGTTGAGAATTTCTTTAGCAAGAGAGATGTAGGCCTGCGCACCGCGTGATTTCTTGTCGTAGAGAATAGCCGGTAAGCCGTGGCTTGGTGCCTCAGCCAACCGTACGTTCCGAGGTATAACGGTATTAAACACTTTCGCTTTGAACCTTTCCCTGACCTCCCGAGAGACCTGTTGTGAGAGATTGGTGCGACCGTCGTGCATCGTCAGTAAGACGCCTTCGATATCAAGACTAGGGTTGAGCACAGCACGGACGCGCTGCTGGGTTGATACCAACTCGGCTAAGCCTTCCAAGGCGAAGTACTCACTGAGCATAGGGATTAAAACGGTGTCCGCAGCGACGAGACCATTGAGGGTTAGAAGGCCCAGGGACGGCGGGGTGTCGATGAAAATGTAATCGTACCGACCAACGAGTTGCCTTACCAGCGAGCGGAGTCGCGTTTTACCATTCTCAAGTTCGCGCAAGTCGAACTCTGCCCCGGTCAGGTTGCGTTCTGCCGGCACCAGAGATAGGCCACTCACGGTGGTCTGCAACACGAAGCCCGCAAAGTCAGGAATCGTTTTGGC
>Ga0310123_10000842_pt1 | contig 26919 bp, 15 predicted proteins | sample CB6_AW_1057_MG_FD_203505 | JGI IMG/M metagenome (GOLD analysis project Ga0310123, IMG submission 203505) | Marine microbial communities from Western Arctic Ocean, Canada - CB6_AW_1057 | ecosystem: Environmental > Aquatic > Marine > Oceanic | place: Canada: Western Arctic Ocean | collected... | reverse complement strand
GACCAGACCGCCCGGCTCTGCCTGTTGGATAGTCTCGGCTGTGCACTGTTGGCGCTGCAGCATCCGGAATGCACGAGACATCTCGGCCCTGTCGTGCCGGGAACAACCGTGCCCAACGGGGCCCGTGTGCCCGGAACACGGTTTGAACTCGATCCGATTCGGGCGGCGTTCAACATCGGGACGATGATTCGCTGGATCGATTACAACGACACCTGGCTGGCGGCCGAATGGGGGCATCCGTCCGACAATCTGGGAGGAATTCTCGCCGTCGCCGATTTCCTCAGCCGCCGCAATGTTGCCGTCGACCAAGCACCACTAACCGTTCGCGACGTGTTGACCGCCTCTATTAAGGCTTACGAGATCCAGGGAGTCCTGGCACTGGAGAACAGTTTCAACCGTGTCGGGCTCGATCACGTGATCCTCGTCAAAGTGGCGACCACCGCCGTGGTCACGCAAATGCTGGGAGGGACAAAAAATCAGATCGTCGATGCACTTTCTCAGGCCTGGGTAGATGGTCAGAGTCTGCGGACGTACCGGCACGCACCGAACACCGGTTCGCGGAAATCGTGGGCGGCGGGAGATGCGACCGCCCGCGGAGTGCAGTTGGCGTTGATGACCATGGCCGGCGAGCCGGGGCTGCCCAGCCCGCTGTCGGCCCCGAAATGGGGCTTCTCTGATGTCTCGTTCGGCGGGCAGCGATTAAAAATCCTTCAGCCTTTCGGATCGTATGTGATGGAGAACGTGCTGTTCAAAATCTCGTTTCCGGCCGAGTTTCACGCCCAGACGGCCATTGAGTGCGCCCTCCAACTGCATCCCCTGGTCAAAGACCGCATCGAACGCATCGAGCGGATTGCGATCAACACCCAGGAATCGGCCATTCGCATCATCAGCAAGACCGGTCCGCTGCACAATCCGGCCGACCGCGATCACTGTTTGCAGTACATGGTCGCTGCCTCGCTGATTTTCGGCCGGCTGACCGCCGACGACTACCGTGACGAGGTCGCCTCCGATCCCCGTCTCGACGTGCTGCGTGAAAAAATGGAAGTCGTCGAAGACCCGCAATATAGCCGCGACTACCACAACCCAGACAAACGTTCTATCGCCAACACCGTGCAGGTGTTTTTTGAGGACGCAAGTCCGACCGAGAAAGTGGAAGTGCAGTACCCGTTGGGCCATCGGCGGCGACGGACGAAAGCGATTCCGCTGCTGGAAGCAAAGTTCCGCGACAACCTGGCGACGAGGTTTCCGCCGGAACGGCTCGGTGTTGTGAACGAATTGTGCGGTAACCCCGACCGGCTTCAGAGCACACCGGTCAGCGAATTCATGGAATTGCTGGCGTTCTGAACCTGCCGCACAAGCAGTTCCGAAACCTTCGACTCACTCAAGAGGAGGCAGCGGATGTACGCGGCAACAACTTCGAGAGCCGCGACTTTGTTCGGGCCGCCGTGTTCTTGTGGATCAGCCCTTTGGCGGCCGCCTGATCGATGCATTTGACGACCAGACGGAACGCCGCCCGAGCATTGTCGGGGTCGTCGCCGGCTGCAGCGGTGCGGAATTTCTTGATCACTGTCCGCAGCGCCGACCGCTGACTCCGGTTCAGTAAACGACGTTTCTGGTTTTGCCGTAGGTCTTTTTTCGCGCTGGCTGTGTTCGGCATCGTTTTGTCAACTCGTTCGTGGGTTTCTGAACCGACGGTCGGCCTGCTTCGAGGCCTCGCTCCACAAGATCGAGACACATCTCCGGGAAAAAATCGATTGATGTGAATCGGTCCAGGCACACCCGGTCACCGAAGCAGGAAGTGTACAGACCGGGCTGCAGGATTACCAGTCTGCAATCGCCTGGGCCTGTGAATTCCACGCGATTCACTGATCTTCGGAAGGGTTCCCGTCTCCGGCTTGCAGTTTTTCAAGCCGCTGGAGCGTGTCTCGGTACTCGTATTCCACGGCGAGAATTTCGTTGTAATGGTTTTCGGCCTGTTCGCGTTGACCGTCCTGTTCGCAGAGCCGCCCGAGCCCATAGTGAGCCTTTTTGAACAGGTCGGGACGGTCGTGGTGAGTGAGTTTCTCATTCTCAACCGCGCGTTGGAGCTGGCGTTTTGCCAGGGCCGTTTTTTTCTCCTTGATGAAACAATCGCTCAAAGCGATGGCGACTTCACACTCCAGCCGCGGATCGTTCGCGGCCGATTGTAGAAGTTTGATGGAATCGGCCCATTGCTTTTTGCGCATCAGACGCTTTGCCAACTCGTACTTGACGCGGGTATCCTGTGAATACCGCTCGACCCGGCTCTGAAGCACCCGAATTTCTCGAGTCAGCAGTTCTTGGGCCAAGGCGGCGACATTCTTGGAAGCGGTCTGGTCCTCGTCATTCTTGCGAGCCGCTCCCCGAGCCAAAGCCAGGTTGTTCCGCATTTGATCCAGCTCAATGTCTTCCATCAGCTCGCGGATGTTTTGATCTCCACCAGAAACCTGCAGCGCAGTGTTCAACGTGTCGGCCGCCTCTGAGAGCCGTTTTTCGCGTTTGTAAAACTCGGCCAACTTGAGGTAGTTGTCGGTGTTTGACTCGTCCTTGCGGATGGCCCGCTGCAAGTCGGCTTCCAGAGAAACGCCGGGGCCGTCGACCGCTCCCGGAACGGACGTTCTGGCCGGGCGATCGAGGTCGTAGGCTGTTTTCTTGACGTCCCGCGTAGTTTCAGCATCTCCATAACCACCACGGTCTATGACCGAAGTGGCTCCCAGTTGCATGATCTTCGAGCGCGCCTCGCCGTCCAGCGGATCGATCTTGAGAATCCGCTGCCAACACTTCACCGCCTCAAGGTAGTCACCGCGTTCTTCGAGCAGCTCAGCCAACGCTCTGTTATAGACCTTGCTTTCGGGATTGCCGGCGACGGCATATTCGTAGGCAAACTTGGCGACTTCCTGAAAGTCGAGTTTCCGGCAGGCTTGCCCCAAATCGGCATTCAGTTGAGCGTCCCAAGGGTTGACGGCCAGGCCGGCTTCAGCTGCGCGTTCGACCGTCTGCCAGTCCTTTTTGATTTTGGCCTTTTTGATCTTGGCTCGGGTCCCCATGAGTTTCATGCCGGCCATCTTCGCGCCGGTCTTGTTATTGTTGTACTTCTTGCATTCGACCCCGCGAAGTGTTTGCCGGTACATCAGGTTACTGGGGATCAAGGCGGTTGACTGACCGAACATGACGATGGCGAAGTCCCACTGTTCCTTAGCCATCGCTTCAGAACCTTTTTTCCAGCACTCGGCCGCGATTTTCTTCTTCTCGTCGTCCATAGCGAAATCTTCTGAGCGGAATGGACCGATCGTCAAAACGAACCGAACAGTTTTGCAATTCTAAGAATTGAGGCAGACAAGCAGATTGGCCCTTCTTTTTAATCTATCAGACGAGAACAAATCTTGCCAGAACGGATCAGGAGAGAGCAGAACTCAAACAACACAAAAACACTGGGCGAGGTTAGCTGTTGGTCTCCACCGTGTCGGCAGGTTCGTGGCGCAGCGGCCCCCGATAATATCGCGGGAGCAGAAAAATCATGTTGAAGACCATTAGTCCCACCGAAATGCCGACCACCAGGCTCATGCTGGAAATAATAACTCCCAGTCCTCCCACGTTGTGACGAATCCAGCCGATGGCCGGATCGACCCACGAATACACCAGGACACCTGCCGCGAGGTTCAACAGTCCCACGGCCGTAGACCGCGCCGCCGGATCGACGACTTCGAAAGTTGTCGTCCATAAATTGGACTGATACAAGCCGATGCCAAAACCGAAAATCGTCATGGCGGTCGCCAGCAACGGCCGCGAGTGACTGGTTCCGATGATCCAGATTGTCGGAGCCATCCCCAACATCCCGATAAGCTGGATACCGGTTCGGCCTGCCAGAAAGCGTCTGGCCCATCGATCGGCCCAAATTCCCCCGGCCAGCAGCCCTGCAACCGTACCGATCTGAACCCATAACGTGGCGAAGAATCCGGCTTCCTCCAGGCTCAGGCGAAAGTGCTCGTTGTCATGAAAATAGGCTGGCAGCCAAAACTGAACGGCGCTGATCACGATGCTCGTCAGGGCGAAGACCAGGGCGATCACCAGGAACGTGGGGACGCGCAACACCGACCAAACGGTTTTCCAGACCGCTCCGCCGCCGGTCCCCAACCCGACGTCGGAGCGTCGCTCGGTCCGCTCCGGCTCGCGGAACAAAAACCAAACGACCAGAAAGGCCAGCCCGCCCAAACCGGCGAACAGGAAGTGAGCCATTCGCCAACCGGCCACATCGAGATTCTCTAGCCCCAGTTCGCCCAGCGGCAGGTGCCAGACCTCGATATCGGCGGTTTTCCCGCCGTACTTGCCAGCGACCACCAACGCGCAGCTATAGGAGAACAGGTAGATTCCCACGGCCTTGGATCGGGTTCGTGTTGTAAAGCAATCGGCGATCGTGCCGGCCATGGCGGGCACACTGGCCGATTGTCCCAATGCCAGCAGGATTCGCAGATAAAAGAAATCTTCGAAATTTCGCGCAAAACCCATGCCGCCCAATGCCACCACGCTGGCCAGCAGGCTGCACAGCAGCACGGTTCGTCGGCGATAGCGGTCAGAGAGGTAACCGACCCGCAGTTGGACCAGACAATACGGCAGCAGCCACGCCGTTCGCAAGATCCCGATCTCGAAGTCGATCAGATTCAGATCTGCTTTCAGCGGTGGCTGAATGTAATTGAGCAGATTGCGGTGCAGGTAGAGGACGAAGTAATTGAGCGACACCAAAGCCAGTATCATCCACCGGTCGGGAGTTCCGGGGCTATCGGACGACCGCACTTCGATGGGTCTGCTCGACATGGCCCCATCATAACGGTTCCGTCGGTCATTACACCCTGAGGAAGCAGGGCAGACGAGCGGTTGCGTCGGGGTGCTACTGTTTTTCCGTCGCAGCGCGTTTACCGATTGGAGCGGCCGGTTTTGCGGCGACGGTCGCTGGGTTGACGGTCGCTGGGTTGACGAGCTTTTCAGACCGCTGGCTCTTAGCGTGCATCAAACTTTTCTCGTTGAAAAGTCCCACCTCGCGCTTGTCGATGCTGAGAGTCTTCGAGACGATCAACCCCTGTTTTAGGTCGAACACAATCGTTCCTGAGGGCGTCCGTTGAATTAACTGGGCCCGGATACCGGTGTCTCTGATCGGTGTCAGCACGGACATTTTCAGGCGAATTGTTGCGAGGTTCTGCTCGACGGAAACCAGTTCATATTTTTTCAGCAGCGTGACCGGACGCAGCAACGATTTACTGACCCTCACCCGCACCACCAACCGCTCCGACCAGCTTTCGCCGAGACCAATATCTTGTTCCGGAAAAACGATCAGGAAGTTATGGCTTGGGTCGTCATCGGCGGTCTTGGGAATCCCTCTTAGCTGTCCGGCTCCCGACGCCGCTTGGTGCAATCGCTGGGCCTTGATGAGTCTCCCGTTCGGGGCCACTTTGATCCGGGCCTGTGGTACGCCGACCGATTGTTTCACCTGGACAAACGGCTGCGGCACAGGATCGTCGGATTGGCTGTCGAACGTGCTGGGATCGTTGTCACCAAATTGTACGCTCATCCGCACGCGGTCGATGCTCAGTTCCAGAAGTCCCGACCCGTCCGCTTCGACCGAGACGACCCGAAAGTGTTTCCGCGACGATGATTCGTTCTTTGTAGTCTCAGATGACCCTTCCGTTTTAATGAAGACGGTCGATTTGTGCACGACGTCGTAATAGACCAACTGATTCGGCTTGAACCGGTACCTGAGTTGGTACTTCGGCGTCGGTGCTTCGATGGGGATTGCGGTTGACGACGACGTGGCCTCGTCTGCCTTCGACTGCTGAGCGTCGGCAATCGATCGGCCGTCGGGTGACAGAACGCCGAAGAATCCACAAAAGACCGCAAACACGAACTGAATCGCGCAACAACGCATCGGTCGGACTCCCTATCCAATAGTCGAATTCCGCCCGGACTGGTGGGGTGATGTGAAATGATGCCTGGGGAGCATGAAGTGCAACCGATCCTCGTCTGACCGAGGGACGACCGGCCAATAAGATCATGATCACTGGAGACGCCGTTGATGGCAGGATGCTATCAGATGTGTCAGACACTGAGAACAGCAGTTTTTGCCGCTCGGCGCGGCGGTTATCGGCCTGATTCATCGAATGTTTGCCCCGCTGAGGCGAGTGAACTTGTTTCCTCTCAGAACGATGATTACCGTGGAGTCAGAATGACCCAGTGAGAATTGGGGTGCCGTGGTACCAGTTTGCTGCAGAGACCGCTTCGAATTGGTTGCGGACAGCCGAGCATGCACGGTTTCCTCTTGGGATGAGATAAAAGAATAGTGCGCACGGCCTGGCACTTAATCAGGGCCGGTGAGGGTATCTCATGGCCGCGATCAGACCGAATCTTCCAGCAGCCCTGGCCGAGGTGACGGAAGAGCTACGTTCAGGCGACGAGTTACTCACGACCGACGAGCTCAGAGCACTCTCGATTTTCGAAGAAGTGAAGAGAGCCCCGCCGTTCGAACGTTTTCCGGGAACGACCGTCCTGCGCCGTTGCACGCCGGGCCGAGTGATGTGTTCGCAGGGAAACGCCGGGGCAACGGCCTACTACATTCTGACAACCGAAGATGTGCTGAAACTGCGCGAGCGGCAGCTCGAACAGACGCGGGCCATGATCACCGCCAAGACGGCCGGCACGGAGCACGAGGTTCGTCATCAGTACCTGCGCCTTTTGGACCAAGCGGATCTTCGCGAGCTCGAAAATACGCTTTACATCGAAATCAACAAACTGCGGACGCGCGTGCAGCAGCTTGGGGAGGCGGACGATAAAACCGGACATTCGATACGCGCCGTCGCCTCTGCGAATCTGTTGGTCGATCTGAGCGAACGCCGATCCAAGAAAGGACTGCTGCACCGCCTGTGGCGATGGTTCGCCAGAGGCACGGGGCCCAAAGTTTCGCGGCCGCAGTACATTCCCAACGACGGTCCTGCCGACATCGACGTAAAAACGCTCAAAGCACCGCTTCACGAAGCGGAGATTTTCGGTGAAATGAGCTGCATGAACCGGGCCCCGCGTTCGGCCACCGTCATTGCCGAGCAAGAGTGTTATATGCTCGAAATGCTCCGCAACGTGCTGAACAACCTGCACCGCGATCCGGCGTTCAAGAAAAAGATGGACGACGTCTACCGGTCTCGGGTTTTAGAAACGCAAATCCGCCGGTTGTCGGTGTTCCAGGAATTGACCGACGAAGAGTTCGCGCTACTGCGAGACCGGGTCGAACTGCTCGATTTCGACTCGGGGGCGGTCATTTTCGAGGAGTTCGATCCGTCCGATTGTTTCTACGTCATTCGGAGCGGGCTGGTCAAAGTGGTCCAGAACGTCGGATGCACGATCCGAGATCAAGAATTCGCCGCCGGCCAGTGGAAACAGCTTTGCCTTGAACTAAACGATTCCGCAGGCGACAAAACGGGTGCCTGTCAGCAAGTCTGCAAATCCCTGCCAGAGGAGCTGTTGACGCGAGTGGCGGACTCCGGCGGTGCGTCGAGTCCCGAAGACAAAACGGCGCTCGTGCAGGCGCTGAACGATTTTGTCCGCAACGCTGCGCTGCATATGAAGCTCGGGAAGACGAAACAACAGTTGGTCGAAGTCGTCGACAGCACAGAAATGCGTGCCGCCGTCGCCGATTTCCCAAACGACCCGGAGAACTGGTCGGAGATCGAACGGCGCACGTTCCATCGTCTGTTGCTGGAGACGGCCTGCCCGGAGGGCATGCCCCACCGTGCCGCCAGCGTCGGCCCCCGCCGTAACTTGGCTTATCTCGGCCGAGGAGAGTTCATCGGCGAAATGGGGTTGTTTCTCGATCAACCGCGCAGTGCCAGTTGCATTGCCTACGACCATCCGGAAAGCGGCTACAGCCAGCGCATTCCAGATTCGCGGACCGGTGCCGTCCCTTCGCGGGTGGAACTGGTTCGCATCGGCAAACGAGAATTCGCCGAACTGCTGGGCATGTCTCTGGACTTGCACGCCCGGATCGAACAGACGATTAGCCAACGGCAAAAACGCTCGCTGCTGCATCGCGAACGGACGATGCCGGAGACCGCTTATTCGCCGACACAGGCACCCAACTTCGAGCAGTTGGGCCTGATTCAGGGACAGGAGTTGATGCTGATCGACCTCGACCGCTGCACCCGCTGCGGGGCGTGTGTCGAAGCCTGCGTCAATGCCCACGATGACGGCCACACCCGGCTCTATCTGGACGGTCCACGATTTAACAAATATCTCGTTCCGCTGACCTGCCGGAAGTGTCTCGACCCCGTTTGCATGATCGGTTGTCCGGTCGGGTCCATTCTCCGCGGTGACAACGGGGAAATCCAAATCCGGGATTGGTGCATCGGCTGCAGCTTATGCGCTGATCAATGTCCGTACGGCTCCATTCAGATGAACCAACTGGACGATCCGGTGGAGTTGACCGAATCGGAAAAACTGCTGCTCGAGCCGGGAGCGGAAATCAAGACGGTGACAGAACAGGCGGTTGTCTGCGATTTATGCAGCTCGTTGCCCAGCCGCGACCCCTCATGTGTTTATGCCTGTCCGCACGATGCCGCCCTGCGGGTGAACGCCAATGAGTTCTTCCAGGGGTCGGCTTTGGCCGCAACAGACGCCGCCATACTGACAGAGAGTGATTCGTCGTGATTCTCGACAAGACTCATCGCAGTTGGGCGCTGGTCTCGGCCGTCATACTGGCGGTGGCGATAGCATCGTATATGGTTTATGTGAGATCGTTCGCACCGAGCGGCCCCAAGGGGGGCAGCCTGATGGGGCTGATCTACGGGATGCTCGGGACAGCGATGATGGTCTTCGCCGCGTTGTTGGCCGCCCGAAAGCTTGTGCCCACTTGGCGAATCGGCAGCGCTCAGTTCTGGCTCCGCGGACACATTTGGCTTGGAACACTCAGCGTGGTGTTTATTCTTTTCCACAGTGGCTTTGGGTGGGGCGGTCTGCTGGAAAACTGGTTATGGATCACCTTCATCGTGGTCATCGCGACGGGTTTTTTCGGATTGCTGTTGCAGCAACTGCTGCCGCGCCTACTGACGACCCGTATCCCACTGGAGACCTTCGGCGCGCAGCTTCCTTACCTTTGCCGGCGCTCTCAGCTACTTTCCGACAGGCTTGTTGCCGAACAGTGCGGCAAGTTGAACGTCGATGATGACCCGTTATTCCCACTGTTTCAGAAACTGGCCGAATTCGGACAGACGGCCAAAAGGGAAGACAAAGACAAGTGGACCCAACTTGCCGATCAGTCGCTGCGGCCCTTGTTTTCAGCGCTGGCGAAGCATGCCAAAGATCAGCGCTGGGTCGCTAGAGAAAATGAGTTCCCGTCGTTGATTTCGAAGATGTACGAGAACGTCGCCTCCGAGCCCCCCCAGAAACTGGCTGCGGCGGGTCAAGCTGCCGACGGTGCCGAGAAACCGAAGTCGAAGATCGAACAGATGCGCGCCGGCGCTACCGGGAAAGCTTCCGGTACAGCTGGCGAAAAACCGATGTCGAAAATCGAGCAGATGCGCGCCGCTGCCGCAAATAAGAAGAAATCGCCAGCCGGTTCCGATCAGCCGGCCTCAAAGATCGATCGGGCGCGGGCCGCAGCAGCGACAAAGCCAAGTTCGAAACTGCAGCAAGCACGCGCCCAGGCTGGATCGGCTGCTTCGAAAAAAACTACAGCAGCCGGGCCACCGGACCAGACAGACAGCGCAACCGCGACCACGAGTGCCTCCAGTAACGTGAAAGCCGACACGGCTACCATTGAAGAAAAGGCTGACGCCGTCACTAAGCTGCTCATAGAGCGTTACGGTTACAATCACGAAATCGCCACGGCGGTTGCCGGTCGGGCGAAAGACGCCCTGCTGCGAGATGCCGAAGGGGACACGACCGGCGAAAATGACGAGACCCAAGATCCGGCTTCGACGACGGAACCGAAACAGTCGGCAGCGCCGGCAGCCGCTGCGGCATCAGGTAAGCCGATGTCGAAGGTCGAGCAGATGCGCTTCGCCGCCGGGCTGAAGAAGGGCAAACAGCCGATGCCTGCCGCTGCTCGCAAGAAGCCAGCTCCCGCCAAGAAGGGTCCGCCGGGACTTCGGTCAAAGTCGGCCCCCCCCAAGAATCCGAACAGACTGGTCCCACGAGCCAGTGAGTTGAAAGCATTTTACCTCGACGAAGTGCGTCCTTTTTTGTCAAACAGGATTCGCCGTTCCAGCCGGCTCACCACGCCGTTTCAAGCAAATCAGATGTTTTCGCAGATTCGGGCCGACCTACCGGCCGAGCTGCACGGGATCCTGAATCAGTTGGCTGGCCGTTGCGAAGAACGGCGGCAATTCGAAATTCAGCGACGAATCCATCGCTGGCTGCACTACTGGTTGATGTTGCATATTCCGTTTTCCATTGCGCTGGTGGTCTTGTTTCTCGTACACATTGTGGTGGCACTGCGCGTTGTGCCGCCGATGTAGACTGCGGCCGCCGTAGGAAAAAAAATACGTCGCGCGGGCCTGTACGGCCCGCTAAGCTGCAAGCGGCTGACAACTGACAACTAATCAACTGATAACTCCCCCATGGCAGAAACACGTTCCAGCCGTGAACTCGCCTCACGCATCGAAATCGAATTCCAGAAACATCCCAATCGTTTCCGCCGGGCAACGTGGTGTACGGCGCTGGCGGCAGCGATTGCGGCGGCAGCCTGGCTGTCGGTAGAGGCCAAGCGCGGTGAACGGCGAATCTATGAGGCCGGCCCGATCACCACGCCGCATCAAATGTTCGAGAACGATTGTTCCAAGTGTCACGTGACCTGGAGCCCGTTGACCCGGCTGGTGACGCTCAAGGACGAGGTGGCTTCGGTCGACAGCCAAAAGTGCGAAGCCTGCCACGCAGGATCGCTACACCACGGGAATCAGATTCCCGTGCATGGCAACGACGCCCTCTCCTGTGGCCTGTGCCATCGTGAACACGAGGGTGACAAATCTTTGGCCTGGATCGAAGACCGGCATTGCCTGAGGTGTCACACAGACCTGAAGGTCAAAGTCGAAGATCAGCCGGGCGACACGCATGTGGAAGCCTCTAAGACGTTTGCTCGCTCGATTCACAGTTTCGACGACGATCATCCCGAATTCGCCCTTACTCGGTCCGTGGTGTCGGCCAGGTCTTCCCAGCTTGACATTGCGGAGGGACACAACGTCTATTCTGTTTTGGAGTACTTTCAGCGCGAGCGGGAAACCGAAACCAAGTGGCAAGACCGAGGACGAATCCGCTTCAACCACAAGAAGCATCTCAAGCGGAAGCAGAAAAAGGACGGTCGAGTGGTCGACGGGCTGCTGGACGAAAACGGAGAATTTATCGAACTGAAGTGCAACGACTGCCACGTTCCCGACGCCGACCGCCAGTACATGCGGCCCATTCATTACGATCAGCACTGTGCCCGGTGTCACCCGCTGCACTTCGACGTCGATGATCCCCAGCAAACGGTGCCGCACCGCAGCTTGGAAGTCGTCCGTGGATACTTGACCGACTACTACACTCTACGGACACAAGAACGTGCCGCCGCCAATCCCGAGCAGCCTTCACACCGAAAGATTCCTGGCCGCTACATTCGCTATCGGAATACTCTTGCCGAAGAACAGGTTGGCCAGATCAACCAACAAATCCAACAGGCGGAGCAGCGGGCCCTGCAGCACACACATGCTCTGCTGGAGCGATCCGGAGGTTGTCGTTACTGTCACGAAGTGCAGCAGAGCGATGAGGGCGTGGTCACGAAGATTAACCCACCGAACATTCCGGACCGTTGGATGAAGCACAGCCGCTTTCGCCACGAAAGCCACCGGATGCTCGGTTGCGAGTCGTGTCACGGACGGGTCAGCGCCAGCGAAAGTACGGGCGACGTTTTGATGCCGTCCCGCGACATCTGCTTGAACTGCCATGTCCGAGATTTTCAAAAAAATGCCGATCGTTCGGTCGCTATGCACTACCGTGGTGCTCGAACCGATTGTGTCGAATGTCACACATATCACGATAATTCCAAAGAAAACTTCGATGGTCCCGAGACATTGGAAACTTTTCTCAGTGGAACCGCATCCGAATCAAATTAGGGCCTAGGTTCATGTCGAAGGGAGAAAGGTATCGAAGTTCCACGCGACACCAGGTGCTCGGGTTGTCGGGCACGCCGGTGATCAGGTAGCTGACCTTCGACATCCTGATAACCCGACCTCCTGCGGCCGCTGTGGAAAGATGTTTCTCCCCGTCGGCTCACCGAGACGATCGTCTCAGGGAGTTCCAATGAGGCGCATTGTGAAACCGTTTCTCATCACGTGCGGAATTGTCTGCTCGTTGTGCTTGGTTTTCGCCAGCCGGCCGAGAGCCGCCGATGCTCCCACATCGCGATCCGGTTCTGAGCCTGCCGCCAACGTTCAAACCGCATCGAAGCTAGATTCAGTCCATGCTGCAACCGACTTCCGGTATGTCGGTTCGGCCTCGTGTGCTGCTGCAGCCTGTCATGGCGGTGACGGTTCGGGCCAGAGCTGGCAGAGTTCCTACAGCACATGGGCTCAGAAGGACGCCCACGCCGGCGCCTTCACGGTCCTGTACAACGCAGAATCACGGTTGATGGCGAAGAACCTCGGGCTGAAAGTTCCTGCCCATCAGGCCAAGGTCTGCCTGGCCTGCCACGCAACCGTGGTCGATCAGTCGTTGCTCGCCGAGCATCACGGCTTCGACCCGCTGGACGGCGTGAGCTGCGAATCGTGTCACGGACCGGCCGAGAAATGGTTCGGACCGCACGTCCAGGCCGATTGGGCCGGCCAGACAATGGCCCAGAAGCAGGCGCTGGGTTACGTCAACACCGAGAACCTTTTTCGGCGGGCCGAAATGTGCGTTTCCTGCCACGTCGGCGCACCTGGACGCGACGTCAATCACGACCTAATCGCCGCCGGACATCCCCGGTTGAATTTTGAGTACAGCGCGTTCATGGCCAACATGCCGCCGCACTGGAGCCGAAAACACGACACCGAGGCGAATTCCCCGACGTTGGAAGCACAAGTTTGGGCCATCGGACAGGTCGTCTCGGCACGGGCAGCCATCGAGCTGCTGGAAAATCGCTCTGCAACCCAAAAGCCGGCCTGGCCCGAATTCTCTGAATACGATTGCTTCGCTTGCCATCACAATTTGTCCGTGGAAAGTTGGCGGCAAGCACGCAGTTTTGGGGATGATGGCTATCGTCTTGGCTTCGGGCGATTTCGCCAGCCGGCCGGTTCGTATTCGTGGGGCAGTTGGTCCCTGCCGCTGATTCCAGCGCTGACCAACGAACTAGCAGGCCCGATGGCCGTCGAGCAAATCGTCACTGCGATTGAAGACCTTCGCCAAGAGATGATCCGGCCGTATCCGCGGACTGATGAAGTCCAGAAATTGACGAAACCACTCAAAGAGCAACTCGGACGGTTGGAGACAGTGCTCGGGGACAAACAGATGTCCGCCGACGTCATTCGCAAACTCCTCACGCATCTGGCGGCCGACGACGGCGGGCAAATTTTGACGAAACGAAACTGGGATGCGGCGACGCAGGTTTACCTGGCTGCCGTGGCCCTGCACATCGGTTACCATGAAAGCCAAGGACTTCCGCCGGCGCCCACGGACGGGGAGAACGGCATTCTGGGCACGCTGACGGAAATCCGCGATGCCCTAGAATTTCCGCGTCATTACGAAAGTCCTGAGACGTTTTCCGGTAAACGGATCGAGACAATCAACGAACGTTTGAGTCGCTTGCAAAAGAACCTTCGCTAACGTCTATGCGGATAGGGGCTCGTCCATGTTAAAGAAACGATTGCTGCTCCGTCTGGCAACGCTGGCCTTACCGGTCCTGCTCAGCGCGGTGCTCGTTTACTCCCTCGGCTTCGCCGGCCTGCCGGCCGTGAACGGTCCGGTTGTTGCCGTCACGCGGGCCGCAATTGGGCAGAACGGACAACTGGCTGATGCGGCGAACACTCGCCAGGTCATTGGTGTGGGGCAGCAGTGTCGTCTGTGCCATCAGAAGGCCGCTGCCTCCGATCCCATTCCTGGTTTTCCGGACGTGGCTGTCGACGGCTGGGTCTTGCTGAACGAAGTGACGATATGGGCCACAAAGGACAAGCACTATCAAGCTTACGCGGTGTTGCTGAACGCGCGATCTCAACAGATGGCTCGGATCATGAAAGTCGTCGACAATAACGGCGAGTCGCAGATTCATCGCGACAAGCGCTGTCTGGCCTGCCATTCGGGAATTCCGGTTCACCAATTGGAATCCGACAATCGCGGGTTGGTGCCAGTGGAACTCACGAACGACTTTCGCCTGACGGCCGGCGTTAGCTGCGAGGGCTGCCACGGCCCTGCGGGCAAAGGAGAGGGGGGAGTCGAAGGCTGGTTGTCGATCCACTACAACAAGGACAAGTGGCGGTTCATGAGTCCGAAGCAGAAATGGGAAGTACACGGTTACGTCGATGTCCGATCGCCAGTTGCCAAAACACGAATGTGCCTTTCCTGCCACCTCGGAAACGCGCACGAGGGAAAGGTGATCACACACGAAATGTATGCAGCCGGTCATCCGCCCCTGCCCGGTTTTGAGGTCGAATCATTCATCGACCAGGAACCGCAGCACTGGAGGAACTTCGGCGACAAGAGTGAAAAGATTCGTCAGGCGTTTCTGGAGAAGACGAAATCGGCATACGATTCAGCTCACCTGCATCGTACGAAATCGCTGCTTGTCGGGGCAGTTGTCAATCTGAGCGAAATGCTGAAGCTGTCGGCCGATATTGCTGACGCCGACCTCAAGACGTCGGTCGCCCGACCGGAATGGCCCGAGTTGGCGAACTTCGCCTGCTACGCCTGCCACCACGATCTGAAGGCCCCCGCCTGGCGGCAGGATCGTCAACTGTACGGGATGCCGGGCCGCCCGCTGCTGCACGAATGGACGTCCGCATTACTGGAGGTTGTCGTGGATACGGCTGGTATCACGGAGGACGAATTGAATAAACACATGAGTGCGGTCCCGCAAGCGCTCAATACGGTTCCATTCGGAGCCCCAAAGGACCTTGTTCCCGCCGCTCGAGCAACAGCCGACTGGTTGGATGACATCGCCCGGAAGCTGGAGCATCGAGATTTCACAGCTGCCGATGGCCGCAAAATTCTTCAGGGAATCGTAAATATCGCGATATCTGAGAACCTGGATTACGACTCCGCGCGTCAATTGGTTTGGGCTTTCAGCGCCGTCTACAGCGAACTGAATCACAGCGGCATTTCGGCAAAGCCGGGCGAACTGACCGGCTGGTACGAGGACGGTACTGGTAAGCCGAAAGCCGGACTCGACCAAATCGAGACGATCCTGGCATCCTTAGATGCCATGATCCTGCTAGATTTGCGCAAGGGACGAGAGGCGCAGCAGGAAGTCAGCGGTCAACAGCGGCCCGTCGTCGAAGTAGACCTGACGCTTGTGTTACCGGCTGTGGGCGGATACGAGCCGGCTGCATTTCAGAAGAAATTCCAGAACATACAAAACCGGCTCGACAAAAACTGAGACTGATTCTGTTCTGCGGAAATCTTTGTCCAGGACGGCAAATTAATGACTGTCGCATTGTAGCCGTCTCGCTCAGTTGAAGCGTGCGGTAGATTTCAAAAGAGCGTTAGTTGTTCCTCAGATAAAAATCGACATCGCATATTTTTTTCTCGACTTGCTGCGGCAATCAAGGAGTTCTGGCGCCGTGAAGACGGGCCGACAGCGATCGAGTACGCGTTGATTTTGTCTCTCATCGTGACTCTCGGCCTTGGTGGAATCCACTCGATTGGCAAAAAAAGTCAGAAGACCTTTAAGAAGGTCGAAAAGGTGTTGAAAAAAGGGAAGAAAAGTAAACGTGATTGAAGGTTTTCGCATCGTGCGTGTCTCTTGGCCGGTCCGGCATCGGGTGCCATTGGCAGCTAGTCTGCTAATGAAAATCGCATTGACCGGAGTTGTCTATCGCTCTTAACAGTGCTGGGCAAGCCAGCACTGTCACCCGCCGCAAGGCAGTCGGACCGTCATTTTAAGATTAACAGACTACCTGCCGGCCGTCAGCGACGCGGTGGGATGGGAATCGGCCCGACCTGTCGAATCAGATGTCGCCGCAGACTCGGGTGACGGCTCGGACCGTAGAAACCCTCCAGGTTCAAGTGCAGCCGTTTCTCGCGCTCCAGCGCGTCGCGGATGCCGTAATCACGCCGGCCGTCGATGACCGTCCACGGCGTTTTGTCCGGGTTGAGGTAGAGCTTCTGCTGTTCCTGGAGCGTCAAGGGCCCGGCACCGACGCGGCCGAAGACGGCAATCTGGTTGCCCGACTCATCGACGGCCCGGTCACGATCGACCCCCTTGGAGATGGCCAGCGCTTCGCCCCCCTTGGGAATCTTGTAGGTGGCGATGAGATGCGGCCGGGGACGCGGACTGAACCCGTTGTTACCCGGCACATTCGGCGACGTAAGCTGCACGACCCTCAGTCCGTTCTTACCGTCAGCCACGTAGGCAAACTCGCTATTGTAGGTGATGCCCAACTGCACGTCGTGCACATCGTTCATACATCCGTCTCCATTGTAGATCTGGTCTATGGCCGGACGCAGCGGGTCTTTGACGTCCAGAATAATCAGCCCGTGCTCGCCGCCGGCCACATAGGCATATGTGCGGGCCACGTAAATCATCTTCGCTTCTGGAAGATCGATCTTGCTGACCGGTTTCGGATTTCCGGGATCGGTCGCGTCCAGAATCTTCACGCCCTCTTCGTCACAGACGAATGCGTAACGGAACTGCACCTGCGAGCAGGTTGGATGATGCAGATGGCGGCCGTCGATGATGCAGGAAACGAACGGTTTGAGCGGATCGTCGATGTTGATCACCACCAGTCCCACCTCGCAGCAGACGTAGGCATAGGTACCGACGATGTTCACGTGCGTGGCACCTTTGAGCAGCCCGTCTGGGTTGTAGGTCAATGCGCGGCGGACAAAGTTGTTGGTCGGATTACCGTCGAGAAGCGTAGCGGCACCGACGAGGATCAGACCTTCGTACTTGTCGGTGAAGTAGATGTATCCATACAGCGGATGGACGGTTCGTTCGTGGTTGGCTGGGTTGTGCGTCCGTGTCGGGTCGGGAGCGATAGTCGAGGGAGCGGCCACCGAGGTGGCAAACTTCGACCGCACATAAAAGCGCTGACCAAACGGCGAGACCGGCGCGGTGACAATTCGTTCGGCAAACCCTTTGTGATCCAAAAAGGCGATGTCGAAAATCCGCATTCCGCCTTTGCCGCAGGCGGTATATATATATTCGCCGCGGTGCTGCAAATCGAGGATTTCCGTCTTCTTAAACGGCCGGGTGATGTTTTCGATAATGTCGTTGCCGGGGTGTTCGTGGGCGTGTTTGAGCATGCGACCGCCGTTGACGTGCTCATGGTAGTGTTCCGGATACGCGAGCCGGTGCATCGAACTGCCAATGACCGACTGCGGTTCCGACCTCTCGGTGACGGCGGCGGCGAAAATGCCGTGATGTCCGGAGGCAATCCAGGCAAATCGGCCGATCAGGTTCAAATAGTTCGTCCCCTGCATCATCAACTGCGCAATGAGGGCGTTGTTGTCATTGTCGCGAGAGAGATGACAGTCGGTGCAAACCTTAGTTGTGCCTTTGCCGCCAACAGTGTGCGGTACGTTGCTGCTGAAGGCGATACCGCTCATCCCTTCGGCCGAGATGGTTTGCTGCTGGAAGTAAATTGCCTCCCGGTTGCCGTTGTACGAGCCAACATGGATGGCACAGGCCGAACGGACCGGACCGATGCGATTTCCGGTGACGTTGCCGTCGCGGCCCAGCATATAAACCTCGTCGCGCAGGGTCTGAAAATTGTACGACGTGTAGTTCTTGGTGATGTCGCCTTCGTTGTGCAGCTCGGGCATTTTTTTGTCCGCCTTCTGCACAAGATGGCAGCCGTAACAGCTTGGATTCCAGGAAGAGTGGCAGGCGATGCAGCTCATGTTCTGGTTGGCGTGGGCACAATCGTTGACGTTTTGCGGCACGTCGCCCCAGGTCATATTTCCGTTGGCGCCCACGCGAACCGTCTTAGACAAGGCGGCCAGTGCGTTGTAAGTGTCTGGTTTGTTGGGATCGATTGTGTCGACAACTTGCGTGACCTGCCAGCTTAGATCCGGTTCGACCATCGAGTTCTGAATGACGTTTTCACCGCGGATCTCGAACCGCCGCTTACCAAACGGCGTGACCATGGCAGTCAACACCCGGCCGAGCTGTTTTTGGTGTTTCTCCTCGGGCGTGGCGACGCCGGCTCGGTCGTGACCTTTGGCGGACGGTCCGCTGGTGCGCATTTGGGGCCCGCCCCCGACCCATTGAAAAGCACGTTCGCTCACCGTTCCGTGACAGTCGATGCACTGAATTTCGATGGCAGCGCGAACCTCTCCGTACAGATTCCCGTTGCCGTGTACGTCTTGCACGAAGTGGCAGTCGATACAGTGCATTCCTTTTTCGAGATGGACGTCCATGAGGTGTACCGGCACGTTTTTGCGCATCTCGTCCAATTCCGCTTCCATCCGGGCCAATTCGTCCGGAGACCGCTGGCCCTGGTAGAGCTGTTTGACGTATTGCGGAATCAGCATCGCCATCCGCAGCTTCTTGTTGGTGACATTGTGAATCTCGGTGCCGAAAGAATCGAGCAGGATGCCCTCGCGGTTCTTTTTGTAAATGGCGCTGTAGACCCAGCCGTGACCGTGAAAATCTGCAAACTGCGTATGCTTGGTTTGTGTGTTCAAGTCGGTCACATTTGCCAGAAACTCAGGATCCGACAGGTAGCTCCGCGACGCCGCGTCGTGCGGGTTGGCCATCTCGGAGCGCACGAACTGTTCGGAGGTGGGATCTTGATGCTCGGGCGGATATATCAGTTCTCCGTCGGTCTCTTGGTCCCACCACAGATAACCAAGATAGCTATTCATCACGGTTGTGCCCGGATGAATGTGACAGACGATGCACTGACTGGTCGGGATGGCCTTGGTGAAACGATGCGCGATTGGATGTCCGATTTCGTCCTGAGGAATCATCGGATCGACATTAGTGACAAAGCCGTCAGTCATCGCCGCGGTCTTTCCGCGGTTGCCGTACTTGGCATACGGACCGGAATGAATTGGGGACCGGTCGTTAGCGTAGACGACGTGGCAGCCAGTACAGCCGCTGGAACGGTAGTCGCCCGCCTGATCGTTGGTGCCGAGAAAGTTCAGCGTCGGGTCTAGCAACCGCGTCTTGGCCACAGCAATGGCCACCGGGTCGGTCCGATTCAGTGTGCCCAGACCACGGTTGCTCACCCGGTTTCGGGGACGGCCCGGTTCTTCCAGCCGCTCTGGGATTCCCGGTTCGATGATGAACCGGCCGCCACGCTCGAAGATCCGCAACACATTGCCGGGTTGCACGATCTGATAGGGAGGCAGCGGCACCAAGAACGGCAAAATGCCCTTGTTTTGAGTCTGTTCGGGAGTCGGCTGTGGAACGTTGAGCATCACCTGCGGACTGCCGTTCATGGTGTAGCTTTCGCCGATGATCGGCCACTTCAACTGCAGGGTACCGTTGTTGTACAGGGCCGACCCCCACAGCATGCAGCCGTGCGTCATCATGCTCTTTTTCACTTGTAGTGTTTCTTGGGGGTGGCAGCCGACATTGCCGCAGCTCAGATGTGCAATTCTCAAATCACCCGGATTCACGAAGCGAACAAACTCCGGCCGTTCCCGGTTCAGCAGCGTGTAGCTGCGGACCGGATTAGCCGAACTCTTCCAGAACTGCGGGTAGAGCGGAGTCACGTGTGCCAGCGCCTTTTCGGTGGCAGCGGCATTGCCGCCGTGACAGTCGGTACAACCTAGTTGCACGGTTTTTTTCATGTGCGGGTCGTGTGAGCCGGTGTGACAGTAAACACAGCCTTCGCTCTTGGCCCGCGCCATTTCGGACGTTTGCTGAGACAAATCGACCCCTTGCAGTTCTGCGGGAATGGGGTACGCTTCGCCGGAGCCGGAGTGCCACGAAGTGCGGACGATCCGCGACGGACGATCCGGCAGAAGTTTTTTCAGCCCCCGGCGAGGTGTCGCCTCGAACTTTGAAGCGGCCGCATCGATCTCATCGGCTAAGACCGTTGTTCCCGGTCTGCTTTCGGGCCGCTCAAACAGCCAGACGATCACTCCTGAAAACAGAATCGTACCGGTGCAGATGATTGCGATGGAATGCTTCGAGTGCAGCATGGGTCTTCCCCAGTCGTCAGTTGTGGATTGTCGGTACTATTTTCCCCACTTGCCGCAGGAAAAGGCTTGCAGAGAGCACCGATGACTGACTTACCATTAACAACTGACAAATCATTAAAAGGTCAGGATTACTTCCAGAAAGCTTGCGTACAGACTTTCGGCATCGGCGTTGAAGGCGTTGTAAAGATTTCGGAAACCTTCTGCGGGCAAGAAGCCGGCGAAGCCACCGATGATTTGAATGTTGTCGTTCAGCAGCGGCCTATATTCGACGCCCAGGCTTATATCGGTGCCAATTCTCGAGGAGATGAAATCCTGAAAGGTGAAGGTTTCGAGTACTTCCGTCGAGTCGAACCAGAGGAAGTTCAGGTTGCTGATAATCTTGAGTTTAGGGGTGACGTCGGCGTCCATGCCGAAGTTCAACAGGTTCAGTCCTGGGTTGACGAAGTTGCTCTGTCCCTGAATCTTGCTGGAGCGAAGGTCAGGGACGATGCTCTTGGCGTTCACCAGATTCGCGCCGAAGAGCCGAATCGCCTGACGCTGCCAGTAACTGAATTCGCCGCCGGCAAAGTTCGGATTGTCGAAGATGGAATCGAAGCCGCGTGCTTTATCGTCGTCGGGGTCGTCGTCGCCGGAGGCCCACAGGTACGACACGCGGAACCTCATCCAGTCGCGGTCGTAGGAGAGTTCGACCGCCGCCATTTGGGCGCTGATGTCCTGTTGGTCGCTGGCCAACGGGTTCAAACTGTCCTGACCCACAACCCAGTAAAAGGCGTTGGTAATGTTGTACCGCCCGATGTGTCCGTCACCCGCAAAACCGAAGTAGTAGGCCTGAACATCGTGTGGTTGAAACACGCCGACCGGATCGGGGCGTACCAGAAAGTTGTTGTCGTCGAACTGAAAATCGGGCTTGTCGCGGTTGTAGTGAAAGCTGGCCTGAGCGGTGTAGCCCGGAAAGATAAAGTCCTGCCGGTAGTAGTTGACAATGAGCGTGTTCTGGTTCCGGTCGTTGAAGGTGTTCAGCTCGCTGTTGGTGTCTTTTTCGAGCTGGTCAAACCAGATGATGTTGAACTGATCGCGGTTTCCGAGCCGCGTGCCGAACAGCCGATAAGCCCGGTTGGTATCGCTGAAGATGAAACCGCGGAAGTCGCTGGTGAAGAATTGGGAGCCGACCCGGACCGATGCGAAGTCGTAGTCGGGTCCGACATCGGCGATTTTTGCTTCCGCGAACCATTCTTCGAACGAGAAGAAGTCATCGTAGCGGGTGTTTCCCTTGCGGACGTCGGGGGCGACGACGCCCAATTCATCGACGTCCAGATAGTTATAGTTGAAGACGGGCGTGACCTTAACCTGCCAGTCCAACGGCTTGAAGGCGGTGTTGCCGTGGAACAGTTGCACGCTGAATTTCAAATAGTGCGAATGGACAAACTGATCCGAGTCGCCGAAGAACTCTTCCTGAAACGGGTCGGAGGTGCTCTCAAAGGGTGTCGTGGCGGTTGGCACGCGGCGGAACTCATCGACCGACATACTGGTGGCCGTCAGGTTCAGGAACGTGTGTCGGCCGATAATTGGGTAATCTCCCTTCAGGACGTTTTGATTAAAGGGGTCCCACCAATGGCCCTCGACGGAGGGGTAGTCGTCGACCCAGGGATGTTCGCGGCCGTAGCGATCCCAGGGAGGAATCGGGTTTCGCCAACGGTCTTCGGTCGGAACGAAGTGCGCGCTTTCTCGTGATTCCGAGGGCATCACACCCGAGGGGCCCGTGAAACCGAGCGGAACAAGCGGCGGTAGGTTGGGCCATTCCTCATCGCTGATCGACGGCAACTCGTCGGTCAGCGGCTGAAGCGGACGATCCAGAACGTCTGGCTTGGTGATCGAATTCACTCCCTGTAAATTCTGTGAAAGCGGCGGCGCGGTGGACCCGATATCCTTGTATTCTCGCCGATAAAACGGCGTATCGAGCGGCACCGGTTCCTTGCTGGCAGGAAGTTGTGGGGGCAACAATTCGGCGCCTTTGAACTCCGTGGGGACAATCGGTTCGATTTCCAAGAGCGGCCGATGGTAATCGGCGGTCCATTCCCCACCGAAACGGACCTCGCCGAAAGTTTGATCCTTTCCCGTTTCGCCGGTTACGGTTGTCGCTCGCAATGGGGTGGCAATCGGGTGGACCGGTTGAAAGGCTGATTTTTCACCGGCAGTCCGGAGGGAACGCGGTTTTGTACCGTCGCCAGCGATTTCTGGAAACGGCCGGGGAATCGTAGAAACGGGCGCTCTGTCTGGTGAGATTGTCTGGGGACGTCCATCCAAGGCGGGGCTGACGCCGGACGGCCCAGAGAAAACGTCGGCCTGCCGAACGCCCCTTTCAGGTAGTTTCGGCGCCGAGGTCGTTTGCAAATTCCATTTGGCGCTAATCAGTCGGGCGTAACCGCGGACAACCGGGTCGCCATCGGTCGCCGCGATTTCGAGCACCTGTCTTTTGAGCTTGACTCTTGGTGAAACTCTCTCGACGGCCTCCAAAGCCGCCCGACGAACCTTTGGGACGGGGTCGCACAGAATTTCGGAAAAGAATTCGTTTTGCGTTTGGGCATCGGCGTTGATCAAATATTTTGCGAGTTCGATCCGTACTTTCGGGTCGGGATCGGACAACTGCCGTGCCAGTTGCAGTTGCGTCACCGTCATGCCCAATTGACGGAGTTGTGTTTCCGCCTTCAGAACGACGGCGGCATCGGTATGGTGCAGCATCGAAAGAAACTGGCGTACCCCAGTTTCTTTCGGCTGGGAGGCGCGGTTTCCCGGAGTTTCTGTTTGGGCTGCACCCGTCAGACTTGCCGACCAAAGCATCGCCAGCGCCGCAAAAGCGACCAACGCTATCCTCGTCATTTGACTTCCCCTTAAGAGTCGGGGCACAAAGGGCAAACGTGCCGCCCGGTATGGCATGGCAGTTGTGATAATCCGAAAGCTGTGCATTTCGGTACAACCCGTGTTTTGTCGATGCAACACGACCGCAACCCAATGACGTGAATGTCCTGCCGGGTAGGGAATCCCACGGACTCCGTGCCGGAGGGTTAGATAAAATTGGATCCATGAAGAAGAAGAGGGGACTGATCACGCTTTGCGAAATACGATGAAGAGTCAATTTTCCAATTGCCGTGGCGGAAAAATTAAGTGAGCGAGGTAGTTTTTTCGGCCACCAACAACCGGTTGTCCGGATTCGAGGAACTGCGCAAGCTTTTCCGATTTTGCAGGCATTGTGCCTTCTTCGGCAAAACGGCTCGAATTACTTGATGAAATCGGAATTTTTGAAATATTTGATCAAGCGGTTCATTTCGATTCGATCAAAGCATTCGGCTATTCCGATTGGGAAGGTACGCAAAGGTGTGAACAGTTTTGTGTTCGATTGAATACGAGGAATGTTCCTGTGCTCTGGCTCAACCATTCATGGCGATCCGTAATCGACGACAAATTCAAATCGCAACGTCGAGATCCTCAGCGGAACGGACTCTCGCATATCGAACAGTTAGAAACGCGGTTATGTCTGGGAAGCTTCGGCTCGCCAATGGCCGACGGACAGACCGACGATCCTCTCGTTCCGGGAGATCTCTCGGCGGACAACCAAGACACCACAACCGCCGACAGCTTGCTGACGATCGAACCAGATGAGGCGTCGACCGGCACCGGCGGAACGCCTGTCGACGACTCGGCAGACGGGGGCACGAATACCGGCACGACGTCGAATGGCAGCAACAATTTGCCAAGCACCTCACCGTCCGACGGATCACAAAACCAGACCGACCCGGCTCTCAAACCGGCATTGACATCAGATTCCACGGATGCCAGCAGCGGCGACCCATCGGCAAGTCAAAACGACGGCACAATCAATCAGGTGTTGAATAACCTGGATTCCGAGGCGCAGACCGCTCAGACCAATGCCGACACAGGAACTGCCGACCCAGAAGGACAGGGACTGGGCGGCACGGTGGCCGGTAACGATTCGGGTAACGCACAAACGACCAACACAGAGGATTTGACGTTTCTCACTCCCGGCAACGTCACGACCGACGGCGTCCAGACTCAGGCGGCAACGTCCCAGCAGGGACCCCAGTTTACAATTGCGGGAGCGCAGTTGACGGCGGCAGATGTCGACCAGCTTCTGGCCCGGGCCACGGCCGTAACTCCCAGCAACGACGCAATTATTGCCATTGTGGACCGCAATGGCAGAATTCTGGGAGTGCGGACTGAAATAGGCGTGAATCCTGCGATTCTGGGCAATCCGGCGCTGCTGGCCTTCGCCATCGACGGGGCCGTCGCCAAGGCGCGGACGGCGGCCTTCTTCTCCAACGGCGACCCGACGAACCCAACCGGACCTTTTGCCGATGGAATCGGCACGCTGGCGCCGTTGACATCGCGGTTGATCGGGTTTCTGAGTGGATCGACGATCACTCAGCGTGAGGTGCAGTCGAATCCCAACGATCCCGATCCCAACTCAATTATCCGCGGACCCGGTCTGGTGGCACCAGTCGGTATTGGCGGACACTTCCCACCAGGAGTTCCCAGAACGCCGCCGGTCGACCTGTTTGCCATCGAGAAGACGAACCGCGACAGCTTGCTGCATCCGGGCCCCGACGGAATCAAGGGAAACGCGGATGACGTCGCGTTGGCTAACCGCTTCAACATCGCCGCTCTCGCTGCCGGCGCACAATTATTTGCGCCCGAATCGTTTGGTGGTCCGACGATGCAGACCCGCGGCATCGCCACCCTGCCGGGCGGCATCCCTATTTTCCGAGACATGAACGGCGACGGTGTCGGGGAAACGCTGATCGGCGGCATCGGCGTCTTCTTCCCAGGACCCGACGGGACTGCCGACTTCGAGCAGGGATTTGTTCCCGGAATCGGACAGACACGAGAGCAGCGAATCAACGCGCCCAAGGTGCTGGAAGCCGAATTCATTGCTCTGGCGACTGTCGGCAGCAACGGCTTGGCTGCCTTGGGAATCCCAACACTGAAACAGCCGTTCGGCGGTGTCGCTCCCATCGACGATATCGATATGCCCTTCGGTCGCCTGGATCTGGTCGGCATCAATTTGCAGGTCCTGGGGCCGATCGCCGGCCGGCAAGGCGCCAAACAGCTCGTGAACTTCGGGCAGAATTTGGGTCCCGGAGTCGTCAACGGAGTCCTTCGGCAGGCGAGTCTTCCGGGGCTGGTGGTCTCGGAAGGTTTTCTCGTCAATCCGACCGATTCGCCGACCGACCCGAACCTGACGGCCAACGTGGTGCGGCAGATTATCGAGCAGGGAATCGCCGAAGCCCGGCGGGTCCGTGCCGCCATTCGTCTCCGGTCAAACGGCCGCTCCAGCGCCCGGACACGGATGGTGCTGGCGGTTGCCGACCGAGACGGCAACGTGCTCGGTCTCTTCCGCATGCAAGATGCGACCATCTTTTCCATAGACGTGGCCGTGGCGAAGGCCCGTAACACGGCCTATTACGCCGATGCCGGCGAACTCAACCCAGCCGACCAGGTTCAGGGTGTGCCACCGGGCGCCGCGCTGACGAATCGGACTTTCCGTTTTCTGGCCGAACCACGGTTCCCCTCCGGGGTGGATGGAACACCTCCTCCGCCCTTCTCGATCCTCAACGACGGTAATATCAATCCGTTTACGGCTGAGAATAACGGAGCCCCAGCCCCGGCCAACGCCTTTGTTTCGGTGGCCGGCTTCGATGCTTTTAACCCCGGCACAAATTTCCGGGACGCGGCCTCGGCCGCGGTAGGCAATTCGAACGGGATCGTCTTTTTCCCCGGCAGCACACCGATCTATACCGCCAATGGTGTTCTGATCGGCGGTTTCGGGGTCAGCGGTGACGGGGTCGACCAGGACGACGTGGTAACCTTTTCAGGCTCTCAGGGATTCCTGCCGCCCCGCAACGTGCTGCGCGCCGATGAAACATTTGTGCGGGGAGTCCGCTTACCTTTCCAGAAATTCTTGCGGAATCCTCATGGTTAGCAGCCCCTTGAAAAAAGGTACCACTGGCAGCTTGCCTGCCAGTGCGAGTTGGAAAATTCTTAAAAACACGGGTGGACAAGCCGCCCGTGGCACCCGACTATGAGACGCCTTGTCTGTTTCAACAGGCTGTTAGGCCCTTCTCACACAGGGGCACGTCATCGAAACTAGCGAGATGGATACGTCTCGCCTCCGCACAACAGGTGATCTCATGAATAGATCATTTCGTCTCGGTGCTGCAGCGTTTGCTCTGTGCACCATGATCGGACTTTCATCCGCCGAAATCGAGGCGGGCCTGTTTCGCAAGTCGAACGAGCCCGAAGATCCGATCGCCCGTACCGGCCGACCGAACGAAATTGCTCCCTGGGCCCGTCCCGCCTTCGGAAAACGCGACAAGGGCTATTACGTGGGTGGCGGGGCCATTTTCAGCGGCAACTGGATTCTGGCCGGCGAACCCCGTTTTCCGCATGAGGGAACCTTCGGGCTCGACTATGTTCCGTGGTATTCTCGTGTGCAGCTCCGCTGGTATCATGGACGGCGATATCAGGATGGGGAAGGCCAGTACGAGCCCGACCACCGCAACAACCCGTTCAGCCATTTCTGGGGCAGATAACCGGGCA
>Ga0310123_10000840_pt1 | contig 26925 bp, 22 predicted proteins | sample CB6_AW_1057_MG_FD_203505 | JGI IMG/M metagenome (GOLD analysis project Ga0310123, IMG submission 203505) | Marine microbial communities from Western Arctic Ocean, Canada - CB6_AW_1057 | ecosystem: Environmental > Aquatic > Marine > Oceanic | place: Canada: Western Arctic Ocean | collected... | reverse complement strand
ATAGCCGCTTCCGTATCAAGGCAAGTCACTTGGGGATCCAGTTGCGATGTTGGTTGAATGTCCGAACATCGAAAATCATCACCGAGGAAAGCTCGAAGTTGACTGGTTAGCTCGCCTCGTCGGAGCCGCAGTTCTTCCCATTGGGTTGCCAGCTCGTACGTTTGACGATGAATCTCGTCCGGGTCACCTGGTAAATCAAAATCTTCTTCTTGAATCGTCACGATCCGCTGACGGGCCTTGCTCAATTGAGCTTGAATGCTTTCCAGAACACGTTCTTTATCATAGGTAGCGACCAGCCCGTAATAGAGTTTTAAGGCAAGACCCGCACTCCGATTGCGCTCGGCAATGGACTGGTAGCGCAAGACCGATTGCAGAAGACAATTTGCACAGTGCGTCCTCTTTCCGCCAAGTTGACACTTTGCCAACACGAGGGCTTCCTGTTCGAAGAGATTTCCCAGCGACGAGCTGGTAGCCGAAAGACATTGCGCTTGGGTTTCATCCAACGTTGCAGGGCAACCGGTTTCGACTGGCTCTGCCACTTCACAGAATGGAGATTCACCCAGGTCTTTTTCGATGTCGAGAAGTTTGGGTGGCGGGTCTGAAGGGGCCACATTATGTTCCGCGGTGGCAATCGGTTCGATCAGCGAATCCATCTCGGCTGACACTAACTGGATGTCTGCGGGTAGTTGATCTGGGGCCACCGGAGGCAACCTGCGAATGGACAGGCGGTTGGTGTGATCAACGGGTGGAGCAACCGCTTGGTCAGGTCGGGGAACCGAGGCGCAACCGGAGCACAGCGCGATCGCTATGCCAGCAAGCACCAATCTTGTAGGCCAACCAGACATTGTTGATTCCGAGGATATCTCGCGATAGAAAAGCTTTAGAAGTATCGAATTCGGATCAATCGATTTGTGACTGTTGTTCGTGGAATGCGTGTTTTACTGGATCGGTCCGGATTGCCGGTCAGGCAAAAGAGGCAAGAAGCGAACGGCCAGCTTGATCTGAGAGGAGCCTAGTGATCCAGACCATAGATTCGGACGGGAAGCGGTTGGCCTTGGACACTCTGCTCGGGAAACGTGACGATTGTCCACTCTTGAGGCAGCCTTCGGCGGGTGGCTGCGGTCATCAACAGCGAAGTTTTCAGTCGTTTCGTCAGCGCCTCGACGCGGGCTGAGATGTTAACGGCGTCGCCGATGGCGGTGTATTCCATTCGCTGTGAAGATCCAATGCTACCGACGATAGCGGCGCCGGTGTGGATGCCGATGCCAATGCTGATCGGAGAATCGCCACAATCGGCCAGCTTCGAGTTAAGATCGCCGAGTCGACCAAGCATTTCGATGCCGGCTTTGACGCAGTCGGTGGGATGGTCGTGGGATTCCTGTTCGATCCCGAATAGCGCCATGAACCCGTCCCCCAGGAATTTGTTAACCATTCCTCCATGTTGCGTGACCACGTCCACCATCTCAGTAAGAAATAAATTGAGTATCCGGACGGCATCCTGGGGCGTCAAACTAGCACACCGACTCGAGAACTCGCGAATGTCAACGAACATGATCGTCAATTCTTGTTCAGTTCCTCCCAATCCAGGATCACGTTTGAGGATTTGCTGTGCCGCTAGCTGGCCGACATGCAGCCCAAACGTTTTTGCGAGCAATTCCTTTTCGCGGAGTCCCTCGACCATAAGATTGAACTCATCGATTAATGGTCCAAACTCATCCGCGCGGAGCAGATTAACCTCGACATCTAAATCACCTTCGGCCACCCGTCTCGCGGCATCGCGCAATCTTCGCACGGGTTCGGATACCCATCGTCCGATCAGCCAGGCACCAAAAACGCTGAAGACGATACCAGCGATTCCGCAGATGATTTCGGAGGTAGCGCTATGGGTTTCTGAATGCGGGACCACATTCAACAGCAACAGCAAGGCGATAGGACATACCACGGCTGAGACAATCCACATCAATCCCCGTCCGGTCAACGACAGCGGCCAGATGCCGGGGGTCTTGGAAGGTTTAGAGTCATGAAAAAGCAGAGGGTAAAGGTAACGTTGAGTGGTGGCCTCCACCACGAAGAATCCATGGGTTACCCCGATTCCTGCGGCGATTAGGAAGGAAAGCGGAAGATGGACGTAGATGCGACGGTCCAAGGGTTCCCCCGTACTGGCTAAGGAAATCAAGAATACGGGAATACACAATAACCAACCGGCAGCAGCGTAGCCCCCGAGGTACCAGGGCAGATTGATTGTCCGCCGTTGAAGTTGGATCAATCGCGCAAACGGATTTCTGTGGTTTGCCAGACGGCTGGTTCCCCAATCGCCCAGTGTCGCCACCGTCAGCACCCATGCGCCACCCACGACTGGATACACAATCGCGTTGTAGATGGCGACGGTGTACGTAAATCTCTGAAATTGCCCCGCGGTGAGTAAAGGCTGAATCTGAGAGGAGTTGTACCAAATGTTGAAGAGACTAGCGATCACTTGCGAGATCAAGGGAGCCAGACTTACGATTGTCAGGTTTTTCGCGGCGATCGAGGGGAGTTGATCGGGTGCACTTTGACCGGTCTGGGACGGGTCACTTTCAGGCGCTGGCGCCTTGTGAATCATGTCGGTACCATTTATGGTTGGGAACGGCAAACGAGGCCGGACGCCCATCACTGCGGAGGTCAATGGCAGATGACGACACCGTTCGAGTTAACACGACGACTTGAATTATTCACCTTCCAACAGTCCAGCGACGATGGCCTTTCCGATTGGGCATCAACACCAACTGAGGCTTAGCTCTGCGTTGCGTTGAAATGGTACTCCAAGGACCGCAGGTTGAACCACGGCGATTTTTGTCGCTGGGGTCAAACCCCCTTCATCTCTACCGGAAAGTGGATTCCATTGTCTCGTAAGTTTCGACTGTTGCAAAAAAAGCGCGGCAGCCGGCGCACGGGGTCGCCGGTTGCTGCCACGTTCGGTGAGGCCGCCATCTATGCCGGTATCTTGCTGGCCGCGACCTTTTCCTTGGCGGCCGTGGTGGCCGATCGAATAGTGGGCCCGGCCAATGCTCGGCTCACGTCTTTCAGTTTCAGCGCCGCGGTGACCGTCATGGCGCTGCTGGCAGTTGTCGGCGCGGTGGGGCTGGCGACCCGTTTGTGGTTCGTGCGGACCAGTGCCGAGCGCCGCCGCGCGCTTGCGCAAAAAGCTACTGGTATCGATTTGCTGGCTGACCGTTTGCCATCGACTCGATATTTTCCTTGCGTGCCGCGTGACGAACATTTGGTTAACAGCCCAGGTACTGACTTGAAATATCGCCTACCCCGCGCGGGTACCATACTCTGGGAGTTTCTCGCCGTTGGGTTGTTGACACTTTCTTGGAGCGCGATCCTGGGCGTGGGGATCGTTACTGCTACACGCACCGGACTCCTTGGGAATTGGCGTTGGCCGTTGATCTTGGTGATATTTCCGATGTCCGCCGTCGCTTTTTGGCTAACTTATCGATTTCTAGGAACGCTTCGGCGGGCCACTCGGGTTGGCCCCACCAACGTTGAGGTCTCGAATCAGCCATTTTATCCAGGCGAACCCTACGAGATTTATCTGTTTCAGGCTGGACGCATTCAACTAGGGTCGCTGCAAATGACATTGGTTTGTGACGAAGAAGCCATCTTTCGCGAGGGGACCGATATTCGGTCAGAATCTCGCCGGGTTTGCGAGCTTTCGCTGATGGATATTAGTGACGTCGACATCCGCGCAGATGCATCGTTCTCAGCACAATGTTCGCTGGAATTGCCTGGCGATGTGATGCATTCCTTCCGCTCGGCCAGCAATGCGGTACACTGGCGGGTGCTCGTGACGGGAGTGCCTCGCCATGGCGATCCCTTTGAACGTACGTTTCCGATTCTGGTCTATCCCCGTCGATGCAATACTGGGCAATCTTAATGGAGCCGTTGATTAGCATCCAACTCTTTGACCATCTTCCTGCCTACAAGCCGGGTGACGTGTTGAAGTGCGATTATCAAATTGACGCCGTCGAGGAGGGTGAAGTCCAGGCGGTCGAAGCCTCTGTATTGTGGTATACCGAGGGCAAGGGTGACGAGGATATGGGCATCCATTTCTTCGAGCGGCGATTAGCGGCCGAAGCCGAGGGGGGTGATCTTCGGCCCTTAAAAAGCTTCTCGATCCCTTTGCCGAATACCCCACTCAGCTACTCAGGAGAAATTCTCAAGATCCAATGGTGCGTACGGGTGCGAGCTTTTCTCAAGCAAGGCAAAGAATGGCATCTTGACTATCCATTTCGGCTTGGCTGCCAGGAAGGTGACCAAAAAACCGATGCACCGGCATCCTCTATCTAATGGTGTGACGACGTGGCCCATCAAGCTGAGCTACCGAACCCGTTTAGCACCCGCCGTATAAGACCGGGAGCTGTCACTTATCAATTCGTTGATGCCCGCGAGCATCTAGAAGTCGTTCGCGCCTGCCGGCGGCCTGCCAACCTGCAGATCATCGGACCGCATGGTAGCGGCAAGACAACGTTAATGAAGTTTTGCCTTGCCAATCTGAAAGTCTCAGGATGGGATGTGCACGCTTTCCGCACCCATGATCTGGCCCATAAATTGACCTGGTCGGCAGTTCGCTCACTGAAACCGGCCAGACGCACCGTGATTGCCGTTGACGGATATGAGACGATCGGCTGGTTCAAGCGGAAACGCTTGGAATGGTTTTGTCGGCATCGAGAATGGAGATTAATGGTGACAGGCCATCGTGATCTGGGAATGCCTTGCGGGTTCGTAACGAAAACTCATCCGTTATTGCTAAGGCAAGTCGTGCATCGAGTGCTGTTGCAGTGGTGTCACGAAGTTGAAATGGACGCCAGTCGAGCCGTGTGGCTGTTGAATCTTCTTCCGGACCTAAACGGTCTGTTTGAGGAACTTGACGGTAATTTGCGCGACGTCTTGTTCGCCCTATACGATTGGTTTGAGTCCAAACGTCCAGTGCATTCAGACATCAAAGCTTGCGCGAATGGCATAAACGGTACAAACGTTGCCGTAACCTCGAATTTGCCGATGCTACGTGGTTCGCATGACCCCGGCAGCAATGGGGTTTCTTAGCGGAATTCCACCTCGAAATGCTTCACGAATCGATACGCGTGAACTAGTATTGAAAGGACCAGAAAGAGGGTTTGTGCGCTGGCGGTCTTTTCTGGAATGGTTACCTGTCACCGCCAGGGGATGAACCTAACGAGGAAATGACGATGACTTTTGGTAATAGGAATTGGATCACGACTGCCCTGTTGGCGACCACCACCTGGTTAGGGATGGCGTCGACCGGCGACGCCACGTTGTTCGGCTGTTTGCGCAATCGACAAACGGCTTATCGAGTCCCGACCACGTGTGGTACTTGCGGCGCTACGCCAACCACGACCTATTCCATACCCGTGCCGAATTATTCGATCCCGGTGACGGCCTATTATCCGCAACCGACAAACGGGTGTGGATGCCAAACCGCCGCACCTGTGGCTAGCACCACGGCGGCTCGCCCGATCTTCGCAGGCTGGTCGGCGCCCCAAACCAACTACCGCACTGTTTGGGGCCAAGTCCCCGTGACCTATTATCGTCCTGTGGCTGGCGCCATTCCCGCTGCAACGTCACTTCAACCTTGCACGGGATATACCTACGAGGCTCGTCGTGTGCCCTACTATGCTCATGCGACTGCGGCTGCTCCGGTAACGGCATACCTGCCGACAACGACCGCCTTCTCCGGTGTTGCGCCGATTGCGACGGGTTGGACGACTTCTTCCAGTTCGGTGGCGTACGCCTATCCGAGCAGCGCAGCTCCAGTGACAACTGTGAATTCATGGCCCGGTTATGCAAGTGCACAGGTCTTTTCGCCCAGTTGTTCCGCGACAGTGCCACAGGTGCCACAAACGCGTTGTTCCGCGACGGCGCCACAGTCGAGTTGTGCCAGTTGCGGTTCTGTGGTTCCCGGTGGTCCGGCCAGCAACGTTACGTATGAGGCACCCGCCACCGGCTATACCGTGCCTGGTTCGCAGCCTTTAGGTGCACCGCTTGGCGGCGGCAGCCAACTCCAACAAGTCCCTGCCGACACCAGGCCGCAATTGGAACCGACACCCCAGGCTGAAAGTGCTAAGCCTAGCTATCGTCCACCGAGTTCGTATGGGGGGGTACCTTCTCCTTCAGATGCCGGTGAAGGAGAGACGAGTTATCAACCACCTTTGCTTGATCGTGATTTTGGATCACCTCCACGCACTTACGCTCCGCCACAAGGCTCGGGCTTTCGAGGCGCGAACAATGTCCGCCCGGCTCCGGTGCAACCGGCCAAATCTCAACCGTTGATTCGACCCATTCCCGATCCGGACCGTAGGCTACGGCCATGGTCGGAGGACCAAGCTCCCTCCTTGCTAGATGCAGAAGAACGAACGGCCCTGCGGCAGAATACGAAATGGGATGCCGTTCCGATTTTATGGCAAAAGGAAGAAGGCGACCACGCCCCAAGGGTCAAACCGGCCGTCGATTCAAGCGAAATTGATAGCCGCTGGGACGATAGTGGATGGTTGCCCTCCTCGCGCTAACGGCTTGTCTAAAAATAGCTGGTCCGCTTGCTCGACCCTGCTCCCGGTGAGCGAAATGGGGTAAAAGAACAAATTTCAACCGGCAAATATTGGAGATCCAATTGAAGGGCCCAGTTGCCGCTGCTGCTTGGCGCCAATTGCTGGGCCTTTTCGCTGGGCCCAGCGAAGTGGCGAGCCATCAACCCATATCAGGCAGTTGAATTGATGTTCGAATCGGTTATGGCAAAATTCAGATTGTCTTCAAACCTGAATTCTATCCGAAATTGATCGCTGCGATGCCTGCCAATCTCACGCACCAATATCGCAAGGCGGAGGAGGCCTATAGACGGGCCAGTGGCCCTGAAGAGGAATGTCACTGTCTGCAGGAGATGTTGCGCGAACTTCCTAAGCACAAAGGAACCGATAAGCTCCAGGCGGAACTCAAGCAGAAGATCAGTAATGCCAAAAAGGAGATTCAATCCCAACTAGCTGGGAAAAAGGGCCATGGTCTGCGAATTCCGCGCCAGGGCGCTGGTCGAGTCGGTGTGATCGGCGGTCCCAACGCGGGGAAAAGTAGGTTGGTGGCCGCGGTAACCCGGGCGGCGCCGGAAGTTGCCGAGTATCCGTTCACGACTCGTCATCCGGCTCCCGCCATGATGCCGTGGGAAGACGTCGTTGTGCAGCTGATCGATACCCCGCCCATAACCTTGGATTTGATGGAGCCCTATATGCAAGGGCTTATACGCGGAGCTGATCTGGTATTGTTGATGTTGGATCTGGGTCGCGATGAAGGGTTGCAGGACGCTCGCGATGTCGTCAATCGATTTGCAGAAACAAAAACGAACCTGGCAAGGGATACACGCCTCGATGAGCATGACATTGGTCGAGCCCGGACGCGAACTTTCCTCGTTGCCAACAAGATTGACTTGAAGGATGCCGAACTGCGCTGGGAACTGTTTTGCGACGATTACACATTCGACTTTGAAACTTTTGTCATTTCGGCGTTGAAAGGTGACGGGTGTGATGAGCTAAAGCAATCCATCTACGAAAGCCTGGATGTGGTGCGCGTTTACACCAAGCATCCCACGGCGAAGGAACCCGATTTTGACAGTCCCTACACGGTTCGGCGCGGCGGCACGATTGCCGACGTCGCTATCCAGGTTCACCAGGATTTTTCGAATAACCTGAAATTCGCGCGGGTGTGGGGCAGCCAGGTGCACGATGCCACGGTGGTCAAATCAGATTACGTGGTGAATGATAAAGACATCGTTGAACTACACGCTTGAGGCAAATAAAATTGCGGTGACAACATGGACAATAAGAGAATCGCTGACACTTTTGATCAAATCGCCGATCTGCTTGAATTCCAAGGGGCGAATCCCTTTCGGATTCGGGCTTATCGTAACGGCGCACGTACCGTCCGCGATCTTACTGATTCTGTCGCGACCATCATCGCGGATGACAGTCGCGATCTGACCGAGGTGGACGGCATCGGCAAAGACCTCGCTGCCAAGTGCGCCGAGTTGGTCGATACTGGCAGCCTGGAGATGATGAATGAGTTACTATCGGAAATCCCTGGTTCGGTACTCGATCTGCTGAGGATTCCTGGATTGGGTCCGAAAAAGGCAGCGGTCCTATTTAAGGAACTCGGCATACAGACACTTGACGGGCTCGAGGAAGCCTGTCAGTCCGGTGAGGTTGCCAAACTGAAGGGATTCGGAAAAAAGACCGAGGATACCCTACTCAAGGGCATCGCCTTTGCAGCCACTGCCAACCAACGAATCTACTGGTCCGAAGCCGATGTGCTGGTCGGGCGGTTGCGGGAACATCTGGAACAAACTAACGGAATGGAGCAACTGGAATTTGCCGGAAGCTATCGGCGTGGCCGAGAAACGGTTGGTGATCTAGATATTCTCGTCGTCGCGAATGACTCGACGGATGTCATGGATTGCTTGCAAGATTTTGAGGAGATTGCGGATACGCTCGTGCGAGGCGAAACCAAGATGTCCGTGCGGCTGGAAAGTGGCTTGCAGGTGGATTTGAGAGTCGTGCCGGCTGAATCGTTCGGCGCGGCGCTTCAGTACTTCACGGGTTCCAAGGACCACAATGTCTTGGTCCGTGGCGAGGCCAAACGACAGGGCTTGAAAATCAACGAATATGGCGTCTACAGAAACGAAGCTGGCAAGGATGTAGGTATCTCTGGCGCGGATGAAGAAGGGGTTTATCGAGCCCTCGGTATGCCCTGGTTTCCCCCAGAACTGCGTGAGGCTCGACAGGAGTTCCGATGGGCCGAGGAGGACGCGCTTCCCGAATTGGTCGGACTGGACGACATTCGCGGTGATCTGCACATGCATACCAACGCCACCGACGGGCGCGGCACGATTGAGGAAATGGTGACCGCGGCTCAATCCCGCGGGTTGCAGTACATTGCCATTACCGATCACTCCAAACGTGTTTCTATGGCCCGGGGTCTTGACGCCGAACGCGTGCTTGCCCAATGGAGCGAGATTGATCGTATCAACGAGCAGCTTGACGGAGAATTCAAGTTGTTAAAGGGGATCGAGTGTGACATTCTTGAGGAAGGCGGCATGGATCTACCCGATAAGGTGTTGGCGCAGGCGGATTGGGTCTTGGCAAGTGTCCACTATGGGCAGAAACAGCCGCGCGACAAGATCACCTGCCGCATCGTTGGTGCTATTGAGAACCCTCACGTCAGCGCAATAGCCCATCCTACCGGACGGCTCATCAATCGTCGTGAGCCGTATGACGTCGACATGGAGGCCGTCCTGCAGGCGGCCGCCGAGCACCACACACTTTTAGAGCTGAACGCCAATCCAGCACGTCTCGACCTGAATGACGTCCACTGTGCGGCTGCCAAAGCGAAGGGCATTCCCATCACCATTAACACCGATGCGCATTCGATCGAAGGGTTGGACGTGATGCGCTGCGGAATCATGCAGGCTCGCCGCGGCGGACTCACCGCGACGGACGTGGCCAACACGATGGCCTGGGCCGATTTGCGAGCTCTGTTGCGCAGGGGGTAAACTGCCGGCTGGGACGTAAGGTTAGCCCGCCTTACGGTGCGGTATAAGAAAAACAGACATAGGTCCAACATGGCACCGATGTCTGTTTCTAGATCTCTTCTTGTGCATTTCGTGGCAGCCGTCCGTCGGCTTTAACGATCTTACGAATCAATTAAGGCCTAGGCTTCGTCTCCACCCTCTTCTGCCGGGGCTTCCGGAACTTCACCAGCGGACTCGGCCGGCGCTTCGACCGGCACGTCGTCAGCCGGACTTTCCGAGATGATTGCTTCACCACTGCCGCAACCTCCGCCTGCACAACCTTCAACGACGACCCCACCGCCGCAGCAACTCGCTGGTGCACAACAATCAGCTGGCGCGCAACAGCTAGCCGGCTGACAACAGGGATCGCAACAACTTGAAGCTTGGCGGCACCGACGAGCTGGCTTGCAGCAACGCGCCGGCTTGCAGCAACGGGCCGGCCTGCAGCATTTGGCCGACTTCCGCTGACATGACCGGTTCTTGCCAAACGTGGCGTCGGCCGGCTGCACGTTGGCAACAAATCCCACCAATACGAACGCAAAGATCGCTACCACACTTGTCATCACAACACGTTTCATACTCACGCTCCTCTTCAGAAAGGATTAAAAAACTTGGGACGGTGCGAAACAACTCGCAAGCCAACGTCCCCCTCTGGTCATCCGTATACTTCTCGCCCTCTTCATTAGGTTGGTCCACCGCCTCGTAGACGGGCGATTTGGTCAATTGAAGGGTTTAGAGTAACAGAGCGGTTTTGGGTGTCAAGGGAACACAAATTGTTTAAGTGGACAGGGGTAAAGGGGTGGGATTTAGAGCCAGATACCGTAAGAAACCCGTATTCAGCGCAAAATGGGCTATTTTTCGGTGGTGAAAGTCCAATAATCGCCGTGGATGCCGAAATGGAAAAAAGATGGTGTAAATTGGGATATTGTGGTTAGTCCGCATTTCTCACACACTTCGTCGCAGCGCAGCAGATGGCGTGTGGGAAATGCGGGCTAGGTTGGCGACTCTCTTCCCAATACGGTCGCTGTGACATCACGGTCGGCGGAATTTAGCCGGCTCCAATTCCTTTGGCAGCGGCCGTTTGTTCACGGTTGAAGACCGCCAATTCAATTTGGAAGACGTCTTTCGAAATCTGCCATTCCGGTTCGTCGCTAGTGTGTCTATTGCAATGCGCAACGATCATTCGGTACAGAAAACGAAACACATGGCGAGGAACTCGTAGCGATTGGAGGGCTTCATAAAGCTGGGTCTGTGAGAGTTCTTCATTGAAGAGATCTTTCAGCCGAGGACTGGCGCCGTCGTTGGCGCAAGCAGCGATTCGTGCGTTGGCGACATCGTACAGCGCTTCCCCAGTCCAGTTCAGTGAAGGGACCATATTCTGTTTGTCCAGCCGCGCGCGCTGGTAAAAATCGCGATCCTCTCGTTCGATATATTCGGTCAATTCGCTGGGCAATAAGAATTTCACTCCAAATCCAGGTTGCTTCAGGAATTTGTTGTCCAACATGGGCCACAGCATAGCCCTCATTAATTCGCTTGAGCCGTTGATGAGGTAGGGTTCATCAAGACGATCGACCAAGACGACGATGCCGACGAACCCCAACGTTTTCACTAGTGATTGGAATTTGCCGAGTAGGGCGTAGCGATCATCGGTTCGCTCGCGATTGGGCAAGGGTTGGTCGGCGAGACTGGTCGTGCTGAAATGGCTTAGAATTCTTGCCAGCATGGAGGGGCTTTTTTGCGTGACGCGGAGTTGACGACTGATGCCTCTTGCCAGAGACCACCGAGACAGAAATCGCCACAGCCACGGGATCCAGCCGAAGATCACGACCAGAAGTGCCACCCACCAATATTGCGCGACAACGCCCGATTGGCCACGAAACATGAAGACGGCCAAGCCTCCCAAGGCGACAACCGTCAGGAACCATCCGTCCAGCATCGCCCACCAACTGCGCAGAGTCCAGAATCTGAGCCGCTTCCTGAGCTTCAACCAACGATGAACGACGTTTTCGGCGGTTGAGCCGTCATAGAACGCGGTAAGCAGCAGCAAATCCCGTTTCTCAAAACGATCAAAACGTTTGACGTCAGCTGGTGTCAGATGGACGCCGGATTCATTGGCGTCGTTAGCTTTGCCCGCCAAAATCGCATCGACCAATTGCGTGACGCCGATGCTGAGGATTGCGTCCATGTGGTCCCACAATTGATATTCGGGAAGTATTTTCGCTAGCTTACGGCGTTTACCAACGCGTTCACAGAACCGATCGATGTATGGATTGAAATCGTCGTAATGGATCACGAAGCATTTTTCATTCGGATGCGAATCGTTATGCAGTTTGAGGTGCCTGTCGATTTGCAACCGTAACGCCGTTTTGCCGGCTCCCTTTTCACCAAACACGATCGAAGTGCTGGGGTCGTTTGGGATCCCGAAAATCTTGTCCCAAGAGGGGTGATAGGTGTTATCGATGCATCGCGTTTTGAATACAGGATCCGTTTGTGCGTCTTCATCGGCGAACGGATTAGAGAGAATGCTATGGTGGTCAAGGAATTCTTGGAAGTTCATTGCAAGTTGTCCGTAACTGCCGAGGATGGTGAAGATTTGGCTTTGGTTCTGGCCTATTGTAAGGTTGTCGACGCTGCTTAGGGATGGCCTGCTACCGATCCATTCCCGCGACGAAGACCAGCACAACCACAAGCAAGATGCTAACGATGCCAAGTCCGGCAATCAACGCCGCCGAAAATCGACGAGCACGGCGGCGGGGATGGATAAGGCCGGTTTCGGCGGAATCCAGTTGGATAGGCCCGGAGCTTTTGGGTCCAGCGGGGCGAGGAGGGTTGGGGGCGGCTGACGAAACCGTGTCGACGATGTTCGGCTGCGGAATGTGGGCCAGCGTCGGCAAGACTTGGCTGGCGTACCTCCAATTTTCCCAACCTTCGCGCCAAAGCAGCGTATCGAGTCCGATGCGACCTTCCGTGACCCATTGATTCAGTGCCGCATCGTTAGCGGGACCGTATTGACCTCCAGACGCGGGCCGGACGAACCATTGGACATCAGCGGCAGGCGAAGTGTCAGTCGTCCCAACAGGGGCGAGTTCGTTGATCACAGGGGAATCCGTGCCGTCGACCGTGAGCTCCAGTGCGACCGTGGGATCGGTATTGGATATCCCGCTGGTCCGTCCAGACACTTCCGGGATCAACAGTTTTATCCCGCAGTGCGGACAGAAGCCCCGTTTGCCAGCCAGAAACGACTTGACGTTGAGGCGATGACCATTCGGGCAATTGAATCGAATTCCCATAATGTCGGCCGTCTGGAATCGCGAGTTCGATAATGCGAGAAAATCGAAAAAGTTTGTACAATTAGTACAATTGGCAGGACTCCCATATCAAACGACAATGTGACTTGTATTCACGTTGGAGTCGTATTCAACGGGACCCGCGGAAGCTATTATACAAATTAATGTCCTGTTGGCGAAGCGTCCGGTAGATTGCCTAATTAGTCCCTGTAAAAAGTCCCTGTAAAAAGTCCCTGTAAAATCATGGCGAACCGGCATTAAGGCGAAAATTTTATGTCCACTGAGCATCGAGACAACGATCAAAGCCCCGAAGAGGAGCTTCCTATTGAAATCGCTTTTGTTGGTGATTTGACCGACAACGAGAGTGAACTGACAGACCGGCTGTTGAGCGTGCCTGCTGGCGGAGAATGCACCTTGTTTTTCGACTCTCCTGGAGGCAGTCCGTATTGCGCGGTTTCGCTAACCACTTTGATCACGTTACGCGGTCTCAACGCGACTGGAATCGTCTGTGGAGAGTGTTCATCTGCTGCGCTTTGGCCGTTGGCTGCCTGTCGACGCCGCATTGTCACTCCCTACAGCGTATTGTTGTTTCACCCCATGAAATGGCAAAGTGAAGAACATGTCGGATTGGTTGAAGCCAAAGAATGGGCTCGACACTTCGGCGATTTGGAATGGGAGATGGACGGGCTGCTGTCGAAACTGTTAAAAGTCGACGAAAGGGTTTTGGAAGAATGGATCAAGCCAGGACGATATGTGAGCGGCGCGGAGTTTGCTGAAGCCGGGATGGCAGAAATGGTGGATATCAATCAAATCATCAAGACCGCTCGCGACTAAACGCCGGCCCTGGCCCGGCGACGCGGCATCTTAAGACTCCTGTATCTTAAGACTCCTGTATCCTAAGACTCCTGTATCTTAAGACTGCTGCATCTTAAGACTCTAAGTGCGAAAGCTTTCGTGGCATTGGTCGCAGGCGTTGCGGATTGCCCCAGAGGCCGATCGAGCCAACTCGTAATCATTGTTCTCCAACGCTTTTTTAATCTGATCGGCCGCTTCCCGGATTTGCTGACAATACTCTTGATAGTCCTCTTCGCTGCCATCCTCCATCCCTTCTTGAACGAGCACCGTGGCGATGGCGGCCGCAATTTGTGATTGGTACACAAGTTCAGATGAGGCGCGCTTGAACGTTTTGGAATTGGCAAGAGCAGGTGACATCTCTGCCTCAAACGCAGCCTCAAGGCGCTTCATCAGCGCTGCGCGAATCGCGATGTCAGACCAGTCCGCTGGAGTCGGCGCGTTTGCATCCGCCATTGCGTTGCCAGAAATTAAGTCCGCTAGATCTTGTTTTCGAGCTTTGGCCATCTGGAAAGCCTGTTCGGAATTAACCTTGGCGACGGTGGCGACACGGGCGAATTCGTTTCTGGCTGTCGTAGCGTCTTTTTTCCATCGAATTGAATCGTCATTATAATCGGCGACAATCGCAAACATTACAGCCAACAAGGAGAAATCATCGCGAGCCTTCAGGTGGTCGCCGCTGGCAAATCGCGTGGGTGACGTGACCGTCTTATCGAGATGCTGTTTGAGACGCTTGATTTCGCTTTCAATTGTCGACGGGGAGATAATGCTCGTCCATGGGCCGTCCGACGAGGAAGCCGTTGGGGGAAGGGTTTCTCGTCCACCTTCGGAAGTTGGCGGCAATGATTTAGGAGTCCTCAACCGCCAGGCTTCTGGTCGGGAACCGATGAGGGCTTCTTCAAATACGTTCTTGAAGAACACGTCGGCGGCATCGTCAGGCGTCCAAGGCGGCGGTTTCACGCGGGTGAGGGGTTTGCCCCGTTGACCAAAGCCCTTTTGACCAAAAACTGCCGCCGCTAGAACGACACCCAAGCAAACGATCGTGAGTAGCCTAATAACCAGGTAATTTGGCAATTTGATTTTGATTTGGTTCGCCATTGCTTTTCTGCCAGCTCGATCTCCACCCGCTTGCTGAGTTGCCTATAATATTAGCATGATGTCCGAAAGCTCGCGCCGAGACTTTCTTACCGTCCGCAGTGGCCTTTCCACAGAAGAACGGCTCTCAAGCGCCGACGGCATTCCGGTTACCAGCGACGAGATCGACAGCGGCCAGGCGCGCCCGGGCTATTTGATCGAGGTGACTCGGAAAGCCATGGCCTGCACGTTCGCGGTGTTATTGAACGCCCAGCGGCATTCCGGCGCGACAGAATTAGCGTTGCAGGCTCTCGATCTCGTCGAACGATTGGAGCAGCAACTATCGATTTATCGGCCTACAAGCGAAGTCTCCGAAATCAATCGTAATGCCGGAGATTCAGATCATCTAGTCGAGCCGTCGCTAGGGGCATTGATCGGTCGGGCGCTGGATCTATCTCGCCGCACGGCTGGAGCCTTCGACATCACGTCTGGTCCCCTAGGGCGTATTTGGGGATTTCATCGTCGGGAGGGCCGCCTGCCTAGCGACGAGGAGATTTTGACGTCCTTGTCATGTGTAAATTACGAGAACGTGATGATCGACGTCGACATGTCAACGGTTCGATTCAGGCAACCCGGCGTAGAGATCAACTTTAACGCGATAGGCAAAGGATATGCTTTGGATCGTTGCGCGCGACTATTGGACACAAGTGGTCTCCATGATTTTGTTATTCATGGGGGAAAGAGCAGTATCCTCGCTCGCGGCTCGCGAGCAGCTTCAATTTCGCCCGGGTGGCTGGTCGATCTGCGCCATCCTTTGCGTCCTGACCAGGCATTCCTCCGGTTCCGTCTCCACAATCAGGCGTTGGGGACCTCCGGTGACGCGACCCAACACTTTTATCATCAGGGCAAGCGGCATGGGCATATACTGGATCCCCGGACCGGTTGGCCAGCTACGGGGGTCATTTCGTCGACGGTGATTGCCACCAGCGCCGAAACGGCCGATGCGTTAGCTACGGCTTTTTACGTTATGGGTCCAGACGAGGTAGATGTCTATTGTCGTGAGCACGAAAATCTCGCCGCCATCATCACGACGCCGACGAAGAAATCAGGCGGCGTCAAGCTTCACGTTTTCGGCCTGGCTGATGACAAGTGGGAAATGTTGAGTTCTCCTCAAACCGTGGAGATCGCTTGAATCCAGCCTCAGACCTGAGACAGACAACTCGGAGTTGAACTGATCTGAAAAGAAAAACCCCCCGCGAGTTGGACTCGCGGGGGGTTTTTCCGTTTTATGGGACGTGGTGCTTTGCCCCCAAGACCACAGACTGCCAGCCAGTTGACGTTCAGCCTGTTGTCAGGTTCTAAGGCTTATTCACAACCACAGCTGGGCTCACATCCGCAGGCGCTCTCGCAACCACAGCTGGGCTCACAACAACAGGACGAGGAAGCACAACGGCATGCCTTACGGCAAGCCATCTTAGCACGAATGCGATCGAGCAAGCTGGGCTTGCAGCAGCACGAAGAAGCACAACCACAGGCGCTCTCGCAACCGCAGCTGGGCTCACATTCGCCGCCGCAGGCGTCTTCGCAACCACAGCTCGGTTCGCAACCACAGGCGTCTTCGCAACCACAGCTGGGTTCGCAACCACAGGCGTCTTCGCAACCGCAGCTGGGTTCGCAACCGCAGCTGGGTTCGCAGCAGCAGGAGGACTGGCAGCAACGCTTTGTGTTACGGCAAGCTATTTTGGCTCGAATTCGATCCATCAGGCTTGGCTTGCAGCAGCAAGAGGAAGCACAACAGGAAGAATCACAACAAGAGTCTTCGCAACCGCAGCTGGGTTCGCAGCAGGCGGTTTCACAACCACAGCTGGGTTCACAGCCACAAGTGGCGTCGACGTTGGCAACATTGACCAGGCTCAAAAGACCGGTCAGGAGCAACGTCGAGAGGAAATTTCGGGTCATCATGGGGAGGGCTCCTTAGCACATGAAGAAAGTTAATCAACAATTGTGATTTAGTCTTCGCCGCGACCGAGCGATGTTACTCACTCGGCCAATCCTTTAGCCGCGCAACGAAGTAGTCAGTAGCGACCACACTGGTTTCCTGGCGTATCGTATCGGACTGCTATCACTCGGTTGCTTATTGAACGTCAGGAAACTAGCAAGAAATAATCAAGTGGCGAAACAGTTCTAACGGCACGTTCGAGGATGTTTGTTTCTTGGGATGTGCACGGTATGCGGATTCTGTCTCTCCGGTGGATCGCAACCGTGGATAACCGAAAAATACCATCCAGACGCGTACGACCTATCGAGTTGAAGAGATGGATGCTTTGGAAATGAATGTGCCGGATGTGCGGATAGTGCCCGCACGCGTTTTGCCCCCGCCGGCACCCTCGGACCTCTTTCGATTTGTGACCGCAAGGATTAGATTGCGCTAAATTGCCTTCGGTATCGCCCTTGCCACTGAGCAAATGACCCCAGACCCCAGACCCCAGACCCCAGACCTTATGCACCGCGAATAGAAGACCAGGAGCTTCCTAGAAATATGACAAAAAAGAAATTGATTTCGGATATTGAGGTTGCGGGGAAGAAAGTGCTGGTGCGTTGCGATTTCAACGTTCCTCTGGACGAAACCGGGGCAATCACAGATGACCGCCGCATCCGATCGGCGGTTCCGACTATCCGCAACATCCTGGATCGGAGTGGTCAAGCCATACTGATGAGTCATTTGGGACGTCCCAAGGGAAAACCGGAATCGCGATTCAGTCTCCGACCAGTCGCCGATCGTCTCGGAGAAGTCTTGGAGTGTGAATGTGAATTGGCGGTGGACGTCGTGGGACCGGATGCTGCGGCGAAAGTGGCGTCGCTTTCTACGGGAGGTGTTCTGCTGTTGGAGAACCTCCGTTTTCATGCCGGCGAGAAGGCCGGCGATCCGCGATTTGCTGCAGACTTGGCAAAATTTGCCGACGTTTATTGCAATAACGCTTTCGGAACGTGTCATCGACAGGATGCCTCCATGGTGGCCGTGCCGGACGTCATGGCGGGCAAACCTCGAGTCGTCGGTTTTTTGGTCGCTAAAGAGATGGATTTTCTTTCCGAGGCAATTGCCGATCCGCAGCGTCCCTTCTTGGCCGTGTTGGGGGGAGCGAAGGTATCCGACAAGATCAACGTGATCCGCAAAGTGCTCCAATCCTGCGACCAGGTTCTAATTGGTGGCGCTATGGCATACACCTTTTCGTTAGCTCAAGGTGGCCAGGTGGGGATCAGTTTGGTTGAAAGGGACAAAGTTGATTTGGCCGGCGACTTGCTAGAGACAGCAGGGGTGAAACTAGTGCTCCCGGTCGACGCGCACTGTTCAACGGAGCCCAGTAAGAACGGTGAAATGACAACTGTCGACGCCGGAAAGATTCCGGAGGGATTCGGAGGATTCGACATTGGTCCACAAACGGCCAAGAAATTCGCTGGTCTCATACGTGTCGCCAAGACAATCGTGTGGAACGGCCCTATGGGTATGTTTGAGGTGCCACCCTTTGACGCGGGAACCCTCGCCGTGGCCCAGGCAACGGTGGCGGCGACCGAGGCGGGAGCGACCAGTATCATCGGGGGCGGCGATAGTGCTGCCGCTATCGAGCGGCTGGGATTGGCGGAGCAGGTGTCCCATGTCAGCACGGGAGGCGGGGCGAGTTTGGCGATGCTCGAAGGTCAGCGCTTTGCAGCCGTCGATATTTTGGACGACGCCTAGCCCATGGAACCTGGCTGACGCAAAGGTTCGGACCTGTTTTCATGCTGACTATCGGACCCGAGCCGTAGCGAGTTCCCGCTGGTATTTATCTTCATTTTGCTTGAGGAATGACAAAAACTCGGCGGACAAGTCGGTTCCTGCCAGCAGCCAGGTGAGAGGACACAAATGCAGCTGGGCGGGAACGGCAGACCAAGCGCTGTTTGGCTGTTCGGCTGTTCGGGTTGGTTCGGGTCGATCAACTTGGTTGCCGTGTAAAGATCCGCAACGGTTAGCTGGGCGGGCGCGTCGCGACGGACGACTTGATTTTCAAAGTTGTGATTATTTGGATCCTCGATGGTCGACCAAAGATATTGTCCGTTGCATATGATCGACATCCGACTGTGATCTCGAGACGCATGTAGACGCAATCGATTTGGCCGCTGGTATGACGAAACGATTTTAGTCACCTCGTCAACCGTCGCTCCTGGCATCTCGTGCGTCAATTTCAACAGCACTCGGTCACGGTGGACATCCGCGTTCTGGTATTTGTCAAGGACACTGGTAAGCAGCCTCGCCGGATCAGGCGTACCAGTTGTCTCGCTGGGGCCAGGAATCTTGGTTGGATCGGCGTCGAAGTTCGGCGTGGGTGCGTTTTTGGCCGGCGGAAGATTCTCGGTCAAGATCTCCTTTCCGAACCAGGCCGCGATTGCCGTCAGCATTAATACAAACAGCGTCAAGCGACGGATGCGTCTTGCCCGGCGTTGCTCTAAGCCTCCGCTGCGATAACTTCGACCGCTCATGGACCGATCCCTGGTGTTGATGCGTCTGCCGGATTATTCGTATTGTGCGCTTCGGCGTAAAGCTCGGCTTCTTGACCGCTTGCCGCTCCGACCGATATGATTCCATGGTGTGACGGAAAGGTGAATGTCGACGGAGTGGCCCCAAATCAACCTCATCAGCGCGAATTACCATGAATGGAAGTTGTCATGTCCGCTTCGGTATTAATTCGCGCCATTCGCTGGAATTGCCCCTCGATTCGTTGATCAGCCAATGTGGAATTCCCCGCGGCGAGAGTCTTGACGACCCGGTCGCTGCCGTGGCAGCTTCCCTAGTCGATCCGCTCGATTTTCCGCCGCTCGTCGAGTCGATCGTTCCGGGCGACCATGTTGTGTTGGCTGTCGATCAAGGCGTTCCTCAGTCAGCCGCTGTAGTGGCCGGAATCGTGCAGACGCTGGTTGATGGTCGAGTGACCGCGGAAAATATCGAGATCATCTTGGCACCCGGGCATCCGTTGGCCAATGAAATCAAATACTTTCTGCCTTCCGAGCTTGCCAATTTGATTCGAGTCACGGTTCACGACCCGCATGACCAAAACCAGCTCTCGTACTTGGCGGCGACTAACGATGGCGATCCGATCTATATCAATCGGTCCATCGTCGATGCGGATGTTGCTATCCCGGTCGGTTGTGTTCGCCCGACCGGAACCTACGGCAATCCAGGAGTGCACGGCGGCGTGTTTCCCGTTTTCGCGGATGCCAAAACTCACGAAAGGTTTTCAAACCCAGAGCGATATCACGAGCAGAGGTGGTTGGATCGACAGCGAAACGAAGCCAGTGAGGCGGCGTGGTTATTGGGAGCCCGTTTCACCGTCCAAATCATTCCCGGTGCTGCTGCGGGCCTATTGCATATTCTCAGCGGTGATGTCGACTCGGTCGTCGATCGGGCTGGGTCCCTTTCCAAAAAAGCCTGGGATTGTCCGGCGCCAAGTCGTGCCGAACTGGTCGTCGCCACGGTTGAAGGAGATGCTGACCAACAGACCTGGGAAAATCTGGGACGGGCCCTCCATGCAGCGACGAATTTAGTCGAGGAATCGGGAGCCATCGTAGTGTGTTGTGATTTGAAGTCGTCACCGGGGCCAGCCTTGATGCAGATCATCGGAGCTGTGGATTTGGAAGAAGCCGAAGTAGCGATCTCGCGTAATCGATTTGGCGATGGATTACCGGCCTCGCAACTTGTCTCCACCTTGCGACATGCCCGTGTTTACCTTTGGAGCGACTTAGACCCGGCAACTGTAGAAGAACTTTGGGTCGCCCCCGTCAATGGTGTAAAAGAAGTTTACAACCTCTGTTCGAGATCCCGCTCGTTTATTGTTCTGGAAAACTCCCAATACGCCGTCCCCTACCTGGCTGGTCAAACGGTCAAATCGAATTAGATGGACGAGTTAACGTATCGAAAAGCTAAAGAGCAAGCCGTGTGGATCGATTGGCCGAACGGGTCTTGGCTGGAATTACACGGTAACGATCGCGGCCGATTCTTGCATAACTTGTGTACCAACGATGTGCTGGGACTGCCGTCTGGTGGAGGTTGCGAAGCTTTCTTCACGAATGTTCAAGGAAAAGTGGTAGGCTTCGGCACGGTCCATGCTGAAGAGGACTGTATTTCCATTATGACCGAGTCAGGACAAGCCGAAGTGTTGCTGCCTCATTTGGATAAGTACCTCATCCGAGAGGATGTTGATCTGAGCAATACGACTGGCCAGCAAAGAGAATTGCTTGTCGTTGGGCCGAATAGTCTTCCGCTAGCGCGGGAATTGGGCGTTGCCGACGGCGTTATGCCTTGGTCGTACCTGGGATTGAACAAAGAGTTCGAGGCGAGAATTTATCAGATCGACTGTTTTGCCATGCCAGCTTTCCTTGCCCGATGCCCTGATACTCAATTGGGATCGCTGCGAACGAGACTAGACGAGACGGGCGTCGCTCGCGGTGATCCCGATGTGGCCGATGTGTTGCGGATCGAAAATGGATTTCCTCGTTATGGCATCGATATCTCGGAGGCGAATCTTCCTCAGGAAGTCGATCGAAATGGCTCAGCTATCAGTTTTACAAAAGGGTGTTATCTCGGTCAGGAGACCGTGGCCCGGATTGATGCCTTGGGGCATGTCAACAAAAGATTGTGCCGCGTGTCCTTTGCGTCCAGTGGGGTACCAGCGGTAGGGACCGAGTTGAGGAGCAACGGGAAATCCGTTGGCAGCGTAACCTCCTCCGTCTGGTCGTTCGATGAAGGGTCGGTGGGATTGGCCTATGTTCGCCGCGGACATGATGAGGCCGGGAGCGTTCTGCAGGCGACAGACACCGAGGCGACCGTCCAATAGCCACCGAAATCGTTGCGGAAATTTTAACGCACGTGCGGTGCCTCGGCGATCTCGACAGGTGCCTTGACTTGCCCTAGTTGGGCGCGAATCGGCGTAATGACCTCCTCGTTTACGGGAATCTGTCCCATGATCTCGATCTGGTGGAAATCAATTGCCCGGCGGAGCTCATGAAGATGACCCTCCAACTCCGTAAGAAGCTCTACCCGTTTCTCGGAAGGGAGCAGATTGTGTGCAAAATCGACTTTTCTCCCGAGGTGTTGTTTAGTCAGCGTCACCAGTTCTCCGCTTTGGGCTGTGAGTCGTTGTCCCATCCAGAAGACGCGGCGAAGTTGATGATGCGAGTTGAACTGGTAGACCGGTTCGACATCGCAGTAGATGCTCAGGCAGCCTTCTCGGCGGAGGCCCAAAACGTATTGCGTTTCCGAGCTGGCTGTGCGCAGGGCAACGCGTTGTACCAGCGCTGTGGCTTCGCCCAGCACATCTCCGGAGGGTCGTTCATCCGTGGCCATCAATGATCTCGCTGGCGATATCGGGCGCTAACCCGCTTGAGCAAGGCTCGTTCCGATCCTGTCAGGTTTTCGTAGCCACCCTCATGCAGCCTCGTGAGAATTTCGTCGACATGACGATCTTCCTCCAACTCGAAAGTGAGTTTTTTATCACGACGAGCTGCACGATAGGATTCCAACCAGCCACTAAAGACACCTGGTTTTGCCGCTTTCTCGCCGTCACCGCGCTCTAAACTGGTATATCCCTGTGAAAAATCATAGCCAAACGGATTGTCGGATTCTTCGTCGAAATCCAGCTGTGATTCCTCTAGTCGAGCACTGAAGAAAACGAAAATCGCCAGCAGCAACAAAGCCAACCAGGATGGAAAAGGGCTATCTATCGACCATCCCCGTACGAACCAGGCCGACACCAACAGAAACAAGGCGAATATCTTAGCCAGCAACGCGACGATCACAATCGCCTTTCGGTGTTCCATCTTTCGTCGTATCGACATGAGAAAAGAAGTGCATGCCAATCCGCCGTCGAAGGGGAACGCCGGGATCAAATTGATGACCAACAGCAACCAATTGATCCAACATGTCAAACGGATGGTCCTGAGCAGCCAAATGAAATTTCCACTGATGCCACTGGCCAAAGGATTTTGTGGTGCGAGCGGATTCAAGAGACCGATGGCACTGGTCCTGCCGTCATACGTGATCGCCACCATACATAGCAAAACAATCGTCAAACTCGTGAGCGGCCCGGCGAGTACGGCGATCAATTGTCCTTGCGGATCTGTGTTGATGCGCACCGGTCGGAGGCCTCCCAGTGGACCGAGAATGATCGCGTCCATGGGACTACCCAATTGCGATGCCGTAAAATAATGGCCGAATTCGTGAACTAAAACACTCAGCGCTAGAATCACGATGCATTGAAGTCCAACCCAACCCATCTCGCTGTCGGCGAGACTCTCGCGCCAACCGAGATAAAAAGTGAAAGTGGCAAAGAGCAAGAAAAACATGTGCATCCGCACATGAACTCTTCCCCATTGCCCGAGGCTAAGGCTCCAAACGTCAGGTCGATACATGGTTAGAGATACTTAAGTGAGCGAACTGCGACTGGCGGTTCGCCACGCAGCGCACAAAATAGGTATTCCATTAGATAAGCTATCGGTGCCGCGACTATTCGCGACGATCAGTTTATCCTAGCATCACCTCGTCTCACCATCAACTTTTCGACCGCGCAAAGATATCGGGCAGGGTCGCTGGTTTCGCCTGAAGCTGTAGAATTTCGCTTGACTTGAGGCTGGGTCGTGACCCGTCACTTAGTATCAGGGACGAATTCAACGCTGGATTGAGAGAGCTGGCCATGACGCCAAACCGCGAAATCCTTCTGCAGTGCGATCGATTCTATGTCGAGCAGATGAGCCATCAGCGACCTGATCAGCCGCTGCTGAGCATCGCGACGTTATAAGGCATCCGGGAGCTGTCGTGACTGTTCCCATGGTCGACAGAGATCATGTTTGTCTGATTCGATTACCGGGCAACGAGGGCTCGGTAGTAGTCGATCGAATTGTGCAAACCTTCGTCAAAACTTTTCACCGGCTCGTAGCCAAGAACTTTTCGGGCCAACGAAATGTCGGCATTGCTTTCACGCACGTCACCGACTCGAGGGGCTTCGTGCTGTGGCTGGATGTCCGTGCCCAGCAGCCGATTAAGTTGTTTGATGAGATCCAGCAGGCTAACGCTTACTCCATTGGCGACGTTCATGACCTTGCCAGCGGCTTCCTTCGCTTCGGCCGCCAGCAGATTGCCGTGTACGATATTGGCCACGTGTGTAAAATCGCGAGTCTGTTGCCCGTCTCCGTAAACGACGGGCGCAATGCCGTCGAGCATACGAGTCACAAAAATGGGAATCACGGCTGAGTATGGGCTATTGGGGTCTTGTCGCGGTCCAAAGACATTGAAATACCGCAATCCAACGGTTTCAAGTCCGTAGCTGTGGAAGAACGATTTGCAGTAGAGTTCACCAGCCGCTTTTGCAGCCGCATAGGGTGAAAGCGGCATGGGGCAAGCATCCTCACGCTTTGGGCTGTCAGGAGAATCGCCGTAGACGCTGCTGGACGCCGCGTAGACAACTCGCCGAACGCCGGCCTGCCGAGCCTGGTTGAGCACGTTCAAGGTACCGTTCACACACACCCGATTGGTTTCCATCGGGTTGTCAATACTCATCGGGACCGATGCCAACGCCGCCTGGTGGAAGATGCAGTCCACTCCTTTGACCGCCGCGGCGACCGTCTGGGAGTCCACGATGTCCCCCTCGACGAATTCGAGCTCTTTGATGACCGATTGAAGATTGTCCGCAAATCCAGTGCTAAGATCGTCAAGCACGCGAACGTTTTCGCCTCGTTTCACCAAAGCGGTAGTGATGTGTGAACCGATGAATCCAGCGCCGCCGGTAACGAGATATCTCGCCATGGATGGGATACGCCTTCCTGCTGAATACGAATTGTTTGCCTATTGAGCCCACGCGTTGGTGACAATACAGCCACGCAGAATGTCGCTGTCTCGCGATAGCTCCTCGATGGCGTCTTTTATGTCCCCGGGCTTCGAATTGCCGAGGTGCAACAATAAGTATAACGAATCGCACGCCTGAGACAGCGCCCTTGTCATGGGGCCGTCGGCCGATCCAGCGTCAACGAGGATGAGCTGGAACGATTCCGTGAGATCATCAAACAATTCCAATAGCCGAGCGGCGTTGACTTTTTGGCGGTCGGCCCGGCCCCCTCCAGCCAACACAAAAACTCCGTCGGTATTCGTTGGCGCAATGACCTCACGCCAATGGTCCGATCCGTTGCAGACCTCAGCCAATCCTTTGGCCTGTTGTATCTGGAATTGTTTGGAGAGTTTTTGACTGGTCAACGCAGCGTCCATCAATAGAACTTGCTTTCCCGTTCCTCGCGTGTTCCTGGCATAAAGTATCGCTAAGTGTGCCAGAACTTGGCTCGTATGGTTGTCCACACCCGAGGACGATAGGACAACGGTTCCGGGTAGTCCTGCCGGTAGTTCCTGGATGATCCGCTGACACAGCTGTTCGTATTGATAGCTCACCGCTTCGATGGCAAGATTCGTTGACACCATGTCCTCGAATTGAGTCAGTCCCTCCGATGCGGGCGGCATTTCAAGGAAACTCGCATCGCCGGCGCTCACCTTGTCGGCCGCGCCGCCGAGCGGTTTCGATGCTTCCGCACCGAAGGTGTCTAATTCTTCGTCGGCGCTCTCGACAAGCGGCTCCGCAGGAAGACCCAGCTCGGAGAATTGCAATTCGACGCAATCGAGGCTTTCTTCAGCCAAGAGCAGTTCCACCGCATGAACACCTTCGCCAATCCGCAACTCGGCTGGCGACTCGGAATCAATATCTGAGTCAACTTCCAGCGATTCAACCTGCTCAACCATAGTTGGCGGCTCTGCGCTGATCTGAGCATCAACGTGGTCTGGCAGCCCGTCGACATAGATTTCGGAGGTTTCCTCCTGTTCCAAAATCGTCTCGATTTCAACTAGGCGTTCGACGTAGATGGGAGTTTCAGCGATAGGGAGTTCAGTCAAAAGCGAACCGTCGACCTCTACTGCAATCGGTCCGATCTGCCCGAGTTCGTGACCTGCCGTTGGCGCACTCGTCGGTTCCGATTCGATAAGAGCGGTGGAAGGTATCGAGATCCCAATGTCGGCGATCGATTCGCTGGTAACGGGAATGGTTGCGATCGATCCTGGGTCGGCGACGAGAGCCGCGGATGCTTCGTGGATCGCGGCCAGCTTCATGGTCTGTGCGATCGCTGTTGTCACTTCCGCCGTCGAGTTGTCCGCTTGAGATTCGACCGCCAGCGGGCTCTGGACTTCGGTCGACGCCCTAGCGGCAACCGGCGCTGAAGGAAGACTGGGGGCAACGTCGTGGCGTTGCTCGTCGACCGGCGATTTTTCGATTTTCTTCAATGCTTGAAGCAATGTGGTCATGGATTCCGTCCGGTTGCTTCGTTTGTGAATCTGGAATTATACCGCGGCAATCTCCCTAACGATTCCCGCAAAGTGGCTGCCACTTAAGCGCTCCGCTTGACTCTTGACGAGCGATGTTTTCGGTGAAGGTTGGAAAACAACTGCCCGTAACGGCTGTGTTTTTCTTGATTTGACGGTGGTTCGGCCGGGACGTCCCGACGCGTATCAACAATCGGATTTGGCAATATTGGCTCATCTATCAGCACGATGAACGATGGCTCGTCGGACGGGCCAACACCCGGTTCGATGGTGAAGGGTGTTTCGATTGCCATTGCATCACCATGCAAATCGCCGTCACCATGCAAATCGCCGTCAGCGAGCAAATCGCCGCCACCATGAAGGTCATCGTGATCGCCATGAATGTCGCGGCCTTCCGCAGCCAAGTCAGTTGGGACCTGGCTGATAAGTTCAGCCGCAATGTCGGTCGCCAAATCTGCTCGAATCTCAGCAGTTACGATCTCCGTTTGATCGACCCTGATTTCTGCCGCATATTCTTCCGTGTTCGTCTCGTCGGAGGCTGCGTCGGCGTCTGGAACCCATTGATCCGGCTTGACATTCTCAAGATAGTTGCTCCGCTGCTGACTTTGTGCCGTTTTTAGGCTCGCATAATGAGATACAACTTCGTTTTGCAAAGTGCCAAGATCATCGACGACGAACTCCTCTTCTTCGAAGCTTTCCAGGAAGGGATTGTTTGAAATCGA